>R03__coassemble_342_pt1 | contig 27843 bp, 19 predicted proteins | sample R03__metabat2_low_PE_024 | metagenome-assembled genome bin R03 | reverse complement strand
CAAGTAAATAATTGAAAGAGTAAGAAAGTGAAAAGTGAAGAGTCCTTCCGGCTTGATTCCTGTAAGCGTAACTTCTTCCTTTTTGCTTCCCTGCTCTTTTTGTGTGTATAGTATCCAATAGGGACATTATTTCAAGTAAATAATTGAAAGAGTAAGAAAGTGAAAAGTGAAGAGTCCTTCCGGCTTGCTGCCAGTAAGCGTAACTTCTTGCTCTTCACGTCCCTGCTCTTTTTGTGTGTATAGTATCACATTGTGACATTGTTCCAAGTAAATAAGTGAAAGAGTAAGGAAGTGAAAAGTGAAGAGTCCTTCCGGCTTGATGCCTGTAAGCGTAACTTCTTGCGTTTCAATTTCTTACTCTTTTACTTTCTTGCTTGACAAGAAAGCACCTACTCGGCATGAACCACCCACACTATTTACTGTAGAACCATAATTCATTTATTCTGAACTTTACGTCCTACTACTGCATGCGGTTGAGACCTTCCCAACGTACATTCCATTTGCCGTCGTGAGGGAATCCTGGGTTCTTAATGGCAGGACATCCGTCCCATCCTGCACACATCATAGCTATGGCATCAAGCAACGCACCGTTGCCCGGCAGATAAATTCTGAGACGCTTTGGCTCCTGGAAGTTGTGTCCTGATATGAGGAATGTGTTCTTACCTTTGTCGAGAAGCAATGCCTGTACAGCTGCTTCTCCGTCGCCAAGACGTGCTGCACACATAGCCGTCATGCCGTAATCCCATCCCCATGTGGTGTCCCAGTTCCAGTTGTCGAACACCCAGGTTAGCGTGCGCTTCATCTCATCACACTCGTACAGTCCGTTGTCCGGCAACAAACCGCATGCTCCGAGAACAGCAGGATGGTCAGAACGAGATTTCTCACGGAAGACATCATCTGCCATATTGCCAGCGTCTGCAATAGGAAGTCCGGCCGTATATATACTGTCCTCGTTATCTACCAGCGGCGCCATACGTCGTATGATGCTATCCCATTCGGCATGACGCTGTAACCCCTGACGCTCGCGCCATGTCTGTGCTGTCTTCAGCCCGTACACGAAATATGCCTGTTCAAATGGCTGACAGAATGATATGTCCTTCGACATCGACTCCTGCATGGCTGTCTGTCCGTAGAGACATATATCGTCGGTGGAATCGTTCGGAGCACATGCACTTGCAAAGTCGGCAAGGAAAAGCGCCGTCTCCTCAACAGCCTTGCCGTAGCGAGACAATACGCGTGCGGCCTCTGTGCTGTTATTTGCTGAGCGACGATATAACTCCTCAGCCATATAAATATAATGTGGCTGCTGCCAAGTCAGAAACGAGCCGACATTCGATGGCGCCTCGCCCGCCCACGGATCAGTCATCTTCATCCACCTCACACCACAGAATCCCTGCCGTTGCGCTATCTCCTTGGCATATGGGTAAGCAACATCAGTAAGCCAATCCATAGCTCGGCGCAATACCTCCGGCCTGTTCCATAGCGAGAAATCAACAAGGTGCCACCATGCCATCTCAAGATGCGGGCGTCCGAACCATGAGTTGTACGTCAAGCCCGTCTCCTGTGGTGGAATGTTGTTAGCACAGTTTATGAACGTCAGATACTGCGAAAGAATTGTCCGGCGCTCAAGTTCTGCGGCGCGAGTGTCTGTACATTGTGAGAAATCAACTATTCCGCCTTGCTGCCACCAGTTATTCCAGAAAGTCTGTACGGCGGCAAGTTCGTCGTTGAAACAGAATGAACTGCTTAGCTCGTCTTGACGTTCCGCATACTCCACTCTTACGGATATGCTCTCATTCTTTGGTGTAAGCACGTATTTATGGTTAGCATTGTCGGCTTTCAAAATTGCCTTCCCCTCCCACGACAGCCTAACATAATACGTCGTCGAATCTATCGAATGCCTTATGACCGCATAGCCGTTACCCCGCTCGATTATAGCAGAAACATGCTTGCCGGCACTTGTCCAGTCAGAGGCGTCATCCGAGTGCTTTGCCGTAGGGTAGGGAAACGACAGTTCAATGTCTGCCTTGAGCTTTCTGAAAGCCTGTGAAACGACATAGAACATCATTGCCGAAGAACGTGGAGATGCTGCTGTCGTAACGCTGAAGTCATTACCGTCAACAGTAAACATCGATTTGATCGTCCCGTCATAGAGATTCAATGTCTGGTTGATGTGCTCCAAGTCTTGAAGACCAATAACCTTGTTCTTGCGATGAAAGCTGAAGCCTACGTTACCCAGATTCAGCCTGTGAGGATTAGCACGGAAGTATTCGGTAGCCTCATGCCCCCTGCCAGGTGTCTTGTGTTCTACAGCATAGACCTCATCACGTCCGTGCCCGAGATTCAAGGCCTTGTTTGATTCCGTGGCTTTAAGTCCTTGAGTATTAGGTAGAGAGTGCCATCCCCAGTCGGACATGGCACACAGAGGCACGCCGTTACGATACTCGTTATGGAATGTCTGAAGTCCTGTGGCATCAACCGTCGTTACGAAGTGTCCGTTGCCAACGCTTAGCGAGCTTAGTGTGTCTGCAAGTGTTACGTGTGGGTTGTTACGCATAACAACACTCTGTCTGTCTATCTTCTGCGCTTGGCAAAGTGATGTTAGCAATATGAAAGCTGAGAGTATGTACTTCCGCATGATAAAGAGCGTGGGTTATTGTTTAGTTAGTTGCGTATGTCTGCTGCTGTTGTATCTTGCCGTAACTATTGCCAGGAACCAGCAGAAGCATACGCTTGTGCAAAATTAATACTTTTTTTGTAAAAAACGTGCTACTTCTTCCTTTTTTCTTCTTCTGTTAATAAAAAAACATGTTTTAGTTTGGCTGTGTCAGATAAAGTTTGTATCTTTGCGACAGATTACTTATAATATAGAACGTAACACGAACAATGAGAAAACGACTGACAGCATTAATCCTTGCCACATGTGCCATCTCGGTACATGCGCAGGAATATACCATATCCTCACCTGACAAGAACATCATCGTGAAGATATCAAACACGGCACGGCTACAGTATGAGACGTCTTATCGTGGAAAGACGCTGATAGCTCCGTCGCCTATGGGCTTTGAGTTCAAAGGCGAACAGCCTATGGGCATAGATATGGCCGTCATGAACACTCCCGAGGTCAAAGAGGGCTGTGAGACATGGACGCCTGTCGTGAGAAACAAACACGCTGAATGTGCCGTGCCATACTCAGAGATAACCCTGAAGCTTAAGGAAAAGGCCAACGAACGCCGCCGCATGGACGTCACTTTCCGCGTTATGAACGACGGTGTGGCATTCAGATACACGCTCTACGGCAATGGCGTCATCGGCGACCGAAAGATTACGAAGGAGCTTACGGGATTCCGTGTACCAAAGGAGTCAAGTCTTTGGATACCCGACTTTGAATATTACGCCAACGGCTGGCATTCGTCACAGGAGGGTGTTTTCAACAAGACGGCCGTTGCTGCGATGAGCGACACCATACATGCCGGTTTACCTGGGCTCATAGAGGTTGACCGTAACAACTACATGGCAATAACCGAGGCCGACCTCTACAACTATCCTGCCTTCTATCTCGGCAACACACGCGAAGAAGCGGACAATATGCTGATGCTGACAACACGTCTCACTCCTCTGCCCGGAGAACCCGACGACGGCATCAAGGCCCGCTTTGCCGACAAGGAGAAGACATCATGGCGCGTCATCATGATTAGCGACAACCCCGGCAAATTCATAGAGTCAGAAATGATACAGTCGCTGAATCAGCCTTGCAAACTGCACGATACATCATGGATTAAGCCAGGCATGTGCGCCTGGGACCATTGGTGGAGTGGTGAAGTTAAGATGGAACAGCCGGTCATCATGCAGTATATTGACTTTGCAGCAGCTATGGGTTGGCCATATATGCTTATCGACTGGACATGGTATGGAACCTACAACCACCCCGATGCCATCATTACAAAGCCTGCCAAACAGCTTGATATGCCTGCCATCTTCGCATATGCCAAGGAGAAGAACGTCAAGATATGGCTGTGGCTCCGTCAGGAGGACATAAACCGTAATGATGCTTACAAGAACGCCTTCAAGAAGTATGCCGAGTGGGGCGCTGTAGGTGTCAAGATTGACTTCATGGACCGTGACGACCAGGAGATGGTCAACTGGTATCATAAGATTATCAAGGCAACGGCCGAGAACCATCTCATGCTCGACTTGCATGGTGCCTATAAGCCTGACGGCATAGAGCGTACCTATCCTCATCTCCTTACGCGTGAGGGCGTGCTTGGTGAGGAAAACTACAAGTGGAGCAGCAAGATGACTCCTGAGCATAATATCACTCTCGCCTTCACACGTATGTTGGCAGGACCGATGGATTATACGCCGGGCGGATTCCTTAATGTCGCACACAAGGACTTCAAGAACCAGAGTCCTACGCTTGTCGATAACACACGCTGTGCAGAACTTGCAAAATTCGTTGTTTACGAAAGTCCGTACACCGTCTTCTGCGATCACCCTGACAACGTGTTAGGTCAGCCTGGAGCAGACTTCGTAAGCACTGTGCCCACGACATGGGATGATACACGGTTCCTGGGAGGCTACCCGGGCGACTATGTTGCCATAGCCCGAAAGAGCGGCGGCAAGTGGTATGTCGGCGTCCTGAACAACAGCAAGTCAAAGACTGTACGTCTTGACCTGTCGTTCATCGGAACCGGCAAGCACACCATCACATCATGGAGCGACGCCAGGGATGCAAACACTAATGCCCGCAATCTTAACAAGAAGACGTCAACTGTAAACACAGCAAAGCCCCTTGCTGTAAAGATGGCTGATGCCGGCGGATTCGTCGCTGTCATAGAATAACGTCGGCAGTACTGTCAGGCGATGTCTGGTAAATGCCTTCTTGATGCTTTGTTGCGTTCGTTCTCTCGTACCTGAGTCTTCAGCTGGTATTGCTTAACGATGCAGTAAGTATCATGTAATAATTTCAGAAGTATTGAATTACAGTGTCATCGATATTGTCTTGCGTTGTAATTACTTAGTCTTTATAATGTAATTACTCAGTCTTTGTGTTATAAAGACTCAGTAATTACGGTGTAATGACTCAGTCTTTACATTGCGGCACGCATAAGATGACATCATCACATGCTATTAACTGTAAGATAAACGGATAGTTACAAGACGTTGACGCATAGTGTTTTATAACACAACATTAGCAATGTTACTCATTGAACTAAACATAAATAAATCATAAATGGAAGAAAAGCAAATTAAAGGAGCCATTTACAACGCGCGTGAACTTGGCACACCGCGAATGGTAATCCTCGGCATTCAGCACCTCTTTGCCATGTTCGGAGCAACCGTTCTTGTACCGCTCATTACGGGACTTGACGTTTCTACTACTCTGTTGTTTGCCGGTATAGGCACTCTGATGTTCCATTTCATCTCACGATGGAACGTGCCGGCATTCCTCGGCTCGTCATTCGCATTCCTCGGCGGCTATGCTTCTGTAAAGGAGATGTGTATGGGGCAGGGCATGACAGAGACTCTGGCGCTTGACTATGCCTGCCTCGGTGTGGCATGTGCCGGATTGCTGTATTTCGTGCTTGCCGCCCTGATAAAGGCCTTCGGCGTTCAGAAGATACTGCGCTACTTCCCGCCTGTTGTGACAGGTCCTATTGTAATAGCCATCGGTCTCGTATTGTCAGGGTCGGCCATAAGCAACTGCCAGCAGAACTGGCTGCTCGCAATAATAGCTATTGTCACCGTCATCGTGGCGTCAATATGGGGCAAAGGAATTATCAAGATTATACCTGTTCTCCTCGGTGTCCTGGTGTCTTACCTCGTAGCTGCATGCATCGGCGAAGTTGATTTTGCAAAGCTTGTAGAAGCACCATGGGTGGGCGTGCCTGTTTCTTACGACCGTTCAGTGCTCGCTGTCATAGACGACGGCAACACAACGCTTATGCTATCGACAATACTTGCCATCATGCCTATAGCCTTCGCAACAATAATGGAGCATATAGGCGATATGTGTGCTATCAGCTCGACGGTAGGAAAAGACTATCTTGCAAACCCTGGACTTCACCGTACGCTTACCGGCGACGGCATAGCAACAGCGTTGGCATCACTCTTTGGAGCACCTGCCAACACCACATACGGTGAGAACACCGGCGTGCTTAACCTGACGCGAGTCTTCGACCCTATGGTAATACGCATCGCAGCATGCTTTGCCATCATCCTCGCTTTCTGCCCGAAGTTTGCATGCCTCATACAGCTGATGCCTGCAGCAACTATCGGAGGTGTCAGTCTTATACTCTATGGCATGATATCAGCCGTAGGTGTTCGCAACCTTGTTGAGGAGCATGTTGACCTCAAATCATCACGCAACGTCTTCGTCGCAGCTATCATCCTCGTGCTCGCCATAGGCATAAAATACGGAGCCAACGACTCTGTTGCCATCGGTTCGGTACATCTTTCGGGCCTTGCCGTTGCTGCCCTTGCCGGCATCATACTGAATGCTGTGCTGCCAGATGAACGGTAACCGGTGAGTTCAGCTCTTGTAAGGTGAATGAAGTAGTATGGAAGTAGTGTATAAGGAGTATGGAAGTAGTATATAAGGAGTATGAAAGAAGTATGTGAGACAATTGTTCCGACTCCTTGAATAACTGCTTAAACAAGCAAAAACATATGTCTTTCAAACTCCTTCCAAACACCTTTCAAACTCCTTATACGCTCCTCAGTTGAGCTTTAAAAACTTAAACTAAAAGGACAATAATTATTATGGGAAAAATCAAAACAATCCTTTGCACATTGATTATGTGCCTTTTTGCGCTGACAGCTTCTGCACAGTCGGCAGGTGACAAAATCCTCGGAACATATAAGGCGGTACAGAACGGTAAGGTCAGCAAGGTCCGTATCTCGAAGAACGGTAATGGCTATCGTGCACAGATATATTGGCTTGCCGAACCTAACAATGCCGACGGAACACCGAAATTAGACACGCGTAACCCTGACAAGGCAAAGCAAAGCGTTCATGCCGACCGTATCGTGCTCATCGACAAGGTAACTTACAAGGATGGAAAATGGTCGGATGGTAAGATATACGACCCTACTGCAGGTAAGACATATAATGTCAGCGTAACGTTCAAAGATGCCAAGACATTGGCAGTAACTGGCTCTCTGCTTGTCTTCAAGAAGACTGTTTACTGGACAAAGCTTGATTAAGGACTCCTAAAAATATCGACTTGTACGATTGAAATACGAATCGTAAAAAGTAAGGAAGTACTAAGTCTGATCTTTAAAGTAAGGAAGTATTAAGTATAGAAGTGAAAAGTAAAAAGTGAGATGTGTTTTGTCACATATGTAAATATATTCACATTTCTTACTTGACAACTTCTCACATCTATACTTAATACTTCCATACTTGATTAATCTTTTATCTATACAGCACCAAAACATATCATGATGAATTTATCTATTTTACGTGACACTTTACTGGCCATGACTGCTGCGGCACTCATGACATCTTGCGCCGGCAAACTGGCTGATGTCCCTGAGGGATCAAAGACAGTTGATGTCGATGGCAATGAAATCATGATGGTTCGCATAGAAGCGGGTACATTCACGATGGGTGGCACGATGGAGCAAACCGACTGCGACTTCTTCAAGGAGAAACCTGCACACAAAGTAACCTTCACACATGCCTATTACATCTCTCAGACAGAGGTGACGCAGGAGTTGTGGGAGTCGGTCATGGGCAGCAACCCTTCAATGTACAAGGCTCATGATGATTCGGAGAAAGGGCTTCCTGTAATTAATGTGTCATGGTACGACTGCCAGCAATTCATCAAGAAGCTTAACAAGAAGACAAAACAAAAGTTCCGCTTGCCTACAGAAGCTGAGTGGGAATATGCCGCGCGTGGTGCTGGAGACGGCTTCCAGCTACAGAATGCCGGCTCAAAATATGCTGACCGCGTGGCTTGTCTGAAGACGAACAGCGACGGACATCCATTCCCTGTTGCCAAGTTCGGAGCCAATGAAGCGGGCATATACGACATGAGCGGAAATGTCTGGGAGTGGGTACAGGACAATTACAAGGAGTATAAGGACTCTGCCATGACCAATCCTTGCATTGTGACGGCTGACTCCCTCCCTCATTCTGTACGTGGCGGCTCGTTTACAGATGTTGCAAGCAAATGCCGAACATCTACTCGCGACGCGTTCTCGCCAGATTATAAGCAGACAAACCTCGGCTTCCGACTTGCCATGGATGAATAGTTTTGACGCGCCGTTTGTAACCAGGCATATTTCAAAACGGAGTGGGTTAAGTGACGATAAAAAATAACTTGGTACAAAATAAGTTTGCACGCTTTACCCCATCTTATGGCCTCTTTTGAGTCCTATCTTCAGTCACGTAGCCCGCTACGCTCCTTCAGAGTAGGTCTCAAAATAGCCTCATAATATGAGGCAAATCGTACCAACTTATTATTTTACCGTCACTAAACTTGCAAATGAAACTAACGATTATGGTTGTCTGTAACCATCTTTACGTCATAGCAACAGCGTCGTTGCTGCTTTTGGGAGTGTCTGCCCATGCCCAAAATGAGAGGAACAACGCTTACAAAGACAGTATCCATACAGAACATCATCTGGATGATCTGCATGCAGAACCTCTCTTGCCTGCAAATGACATCGTTACGCCATCTGTCTCGGCAGCCGAAACAGTTGATCCTCTCATAGCTTCTTCACCCTCTGCTATAAATCCGAAGGCTGTTGAGATACAGAGACCGTTGCCTTACCTCTACCGATGGAACAACGGGTTGCTGACAGGTAGCCACTATACCACCAGCAACCTGACTGCTGTCCGTAACATAGCAGGCGTTACGGCAATCCAGCAATGGGGAAAACTAAGTGTCGACGGCTCGCTGTCATTGTCAAAAGGCATAGGCAATGGGGTGGGTGTGGTGAATGGCGCTGATGTCTCCATACATGCAGGATATCGTCTTTCGGACAACGTCATTCTGCATGCCCTTGGCGGAGTAAACCGCAGCGGGTTCTTAGGACCTGCTCCCAATGCCACCGGAGCATATTACGGCGGGTATGTAACATTGCTGACAAACAATGGAAAATGGGGCATGGACGTTGGCGTCCGTAGGGTTTACAACGCTTATACCGGACGCTGGGAGACAATACCTATTGCCATGCCTTACTATAACCTTAATGGTGCAAAACTCGGTATTGATGTCGGTGGATTGCTTTACAGCTTCTTTGCCGGTGTGGCCGAGAGTTCTCATAAGAATAGTGCAGCCAACTTTGATCCTAATCGCGGCCCCGCAATAATAGCGCCTCCAATAGAGACCATGCCGCACTTTGACGCCATAGAGACGCCAAGATGGGTTGAGAAACAGTATGAAAGGCAGTAAAGTGGGAATTTATCAAACTGTGAATCAACAGGCAGCGACTGCTGATAATAAATAAGGTCCTACAAGAACGGGGATGAATAGTATCCTCACCGTGTTATATCAAGTAAGGAAGTGAAAAAGTAAGGAAGTGAAAAAGTGAAGAGTCCTGCCGGCTTTATGTCCGCAAGCATAACTTCTTGTTTTTTCACTTCCTTACTTTTTCACTTCTTTACTTGAACTTAAGCATCTACATGATGTATGTTGTTCACATTCTTTCTTATAGAATAAACAAATAAGGTGAGGTAATTATTTACCCCACCTTTATTCTTCTGATTTGACAAACTACTCAATGTTGGCCGTTGTCCATTTCTTTGTGTCCTTGCAACTTATCTTGACAGCCTGATTACCTGTTGTCAAGACGAAGTCGCCCTCCTCAAGAACCCACTTGCCGTCGGCACCAACAAAGGCAAGGGCACTTGCTGGCAACGTGAATGATACGGTCTTTGTCTCGCCTGGCTGAAGGCTGACCTTCTGGAATGCACGTAGGCGACGGCTGTCAGGAGTTATAGATGCTATGAGGTCGCTGCTGTAGAGAAGCACGCTCTCTTTGCCTGCCTGTTTGCCTGTGTTCTTGACATCAACGCTGACGGTGATATTGTCTTGCGACGAGAAATCAGTCTTGTCAACATGCAAGTTGCTGTAGTCGTATGTCGTATAGCTCATTCCGTAGCCGAAAGGCCATTGCTGCACAACCTTTGCGTTGTAGTCGTACGCACCGGCCATGGTGCCGACTTCTTCGCTCACTTTATAGTCGTAGTTGATTAGCGAGTTTATTTCCTTAGGATAAGTATATGGCATCTTTGCCGAGAAATTTGCATCGCCAGCAAGCAGGTTGGCAAGGGCGTCGCCACCATAATTACCAGGCAGCATGATGTCGACGACGGCATTTGCTAACGGTTCGATGTCAGCAACAAGACGCGGACGACCTTCGTTAAGCACCATCACGATAGGCTTGCCCGTCTTGGCAAGAGCCTTGACAAGCTGTCGCTGATTGTCGGAGAGTGTCAGGTCGGTAAGGTTGCCAGGCGTCTCGGTGTATGAGTTCTCGCCTATGCATGCCACTATGATGTCTGCACCCTGGGCAGCGTTGACCGCCTTGTCTATCTGAGGCGCGTTCTCAGCATAGTATGCACCGTTCTCATCGTATGTCACACCTTGCTCAAGAATGATGTTTTCCTTGCCGTACTTGTTGCATAATGCCTCATATATGGTGTTGTACGGAGCCGAGAGGTCGTCGGCCTTGCTGCCTTGCCATGTGTATGTCCATCCACCGTTGAGACAACGCATCTGGTTGGCGTTAGGTCCTGTCAGCATAATCTTCTTGCCTTGGGCGATAGGCAGAGTGTTGTTGTCATTCTTAAGCAACACTTCTGATTCTTCGGCAGCATGCAGAGCCTCGTCAGCAAAGGCTGCGCAAGCATAGTTAGGATAGCTCTTCTTGAGGGCAGATGCCACCTTCTTAGGGTTGGAATAAGCCGGTGTATTAGGCATCTCGAAGAGTCCGAGACGATACTTCAGACGCAGTATGCGACGTACGGCATCATCTATGCGCGACATCTTGACGCTGCCCTCTTCAACAAGCTGCTTCAGCAGCACGCAGAACTCTACGCTATAAGGATCCATGCTCATGTCGATACCGGCATTTATGGCTATGCGTATGGCATCTTTCTTGTCCTTGGCAACTTTCTCGCGCGTGTATAGATTGTTGATATCTGCCCAGTCGGTAATTATCATACCGTCCCAGTTGAGGTCTTCCTTAAGCCATTGTGTCAGGTATTCATAGCTGCTGTGCAGAGGCACACCGTTGACAGAAGCCGAGTTGACCATGATGGTGAGCGCTCCGGCCTTTATGGCAGCACGGAAAGGTTCGAAGTATTTCTCGCGGAGGAGTAGGGGAGAGATGTAGGCGGGCGTACGGTCCTTGCCAGAGAACGGTGCTCCGTAGCCGAAGTAATGCTTGACGGATGTGGCGACGTTATACATGCCGAGATGATTGTTGTCATCGCCCTGATATCCGTGTACGGCAGCTTCTACCATGCGTGCGTTGACGATGGCATCCTCGCCATAGCTCTCCCATATTCGTGGCCAGCGTGCATCACGGCAGAGATCGATAGTAGGGTTGAATACCCATGGGGTGTTTGCCGTTCGTGACTCGTATGCGCAGATGCGGGCTCCTGCATAGGCAAGGTCGGTATTGAATGTCGCAGCAATGTTTATAGGCTGTGGGAACATTGTGCCACCTTGTATGTATGTCACGCCATGGTTGTTGTCAAGGCCGTAGATGCAAGGTATGCCGAGATACTTCATCGACTTCTCCTGTATCAGTGTTATCCATTTCTGCCATTGGTCAACTGTCTGTGCCCGTGTGGCAGGAGCATTGAGAATGGAGCCTACCTTCCACTTTGAAATGAGCGTATCGACCATTGTCTCGTTGAGCTTCCATACTCGACGTGTGTCGTTGGTGTAGATGTCGACGTTGTACTTCTGAAACATGGCGATGATGTCGTTGTCTGATTTGGCAAGGATGGCATTAAGTTGGCTTTGGCTCATGCCATACTGCTGAGCGACAGACTTTACTTTCTCGCGGTCAACATGTGCATTCTCGACCTGCGTGTTGCCCATGATGTCGATGTTCATCTGTAGCATCTGGCCGAGTTTCTCGTCGAGTGTCATGCGTGAGAGCGTGCTCTCTACTTTCTGTTCTAATGCTTCATCGCGTGGAATAGCTGGGCTCTGTGCGCTTATGGCTGACGACATTACCAGCAAGGCGAAAGGAAATAAGATTTTCTTCATTATGGTTAGGTTGTTATGTTGTATTCCGATAAATGCGTTGCAAAGTTACAAATATTTTTGCAAAAACAGAATAAGATGATGTTAAAAATTAGCATTAATGAATTAAATGCTTTGAAATGTAAAATATATTTGCTAACTTTGCATCCAAAACAGTGAGACATGTATTTGTTTCCTAAAGCTTGTTTCATTTATCAGAGTTGTTGAATTATACAAGAAAATACATATAATAAAGTATGAACAGGAATTTTAATGAGAGCATCATTTTAAGAGGAGCTCTTCTCATTGCGAGCTGGTGTGTGTTTGGTTTCGTGTCTTTAGCACAAGGTGTGATGAGCGGACAATTGTTGCATCAGATTAAAACGTTGCAGGCAGAGACAAAGAGTGCTGCCAACGGTAAGATGATGTCTAATGGCATAAATGACAAAGGCATTGTTCTGACAGTCATTGCACGTCTGGCAGATGGTAAGACGTGTCCTACCTCAAAGCTGGAGAATATGGGCATCACTGTCCAGCAGCAGGTCTATAACTCTGTCATTCTTGAGGCACCGCTGGATAAAGTTATGAGCCTGGAGGGTATGGAGGAGTTCGAATCCTTTAATGCCAACCAGACTCTCAAGAAGGAGAACGACCAGGCACGCGTAGCTAACTCCGTCGTCTTTGTCAACGGCGAGGACAACGACAAGTGGCAGTCGTCGGGCCTCAAGTCAAAATATACCGGCAAGGGAATCATCGTTGGCATCATCGATGGCGGCTTTGAGTATAACCACCTGTCATACCTCAACAGCGACGGCACATCACGTGTCAAGATGGTCGTTGACCTCAGCACCTCAACCGACAAGGTGTACACGACGCCACAGGAGATAGCAGCGCTGACTACAGATATTACGAGCGATTGTACCAGCGGCGGTTCGCACGGCGGACATGTGGCAGCGACGGCAGCTGGAAGCCCTGTCACGGTCAAGTCCAAGAATGGCACCTGTTCATACGACCTTCAGGGTATGGCCCCCGAGGCTGACCTTGTATTTTGCGGACTCGGGGACTCTATACAGTCCTCACGTATCATGAAGAGCGTAAAGTACATCTTCGATTATGCCGACGCGCAGAAGAAGCCATGCGTCATCAACATCAGCCTTGGTGGCACAAAGCGTTTCAAAGACGGCACAGCAACTGTCATATCTACATATAATGATGCCACCAATAACGGACAAAGGCAGGGCAGGATAATAATAAAGTCGGCAGGTAACTTGGGTGGAAAGTATACGATGCGTCATAAGATGTCGGGTGCGACACCCCTTCAGACCATTTTGGATACATGGACTTTTACCAAGTATAACGGCCAGACAGTAAATGCATATTCCAAGATTAGTATCGTTGCATATAACGCGATGGCCGGCAAGCCACTCACGGCAGAGTATATCACCGTTGATGCCAATACGGGTAAGGTATATTCGTTGGACGAGAAGCCAATATATAAGTATAAGGAGACAGGCGGCGTTGCGACATATGGTGATGCCCTCAAACAGTTGACGACAACCGCCGACAGAGCATTGGAGAAGACAAACAACAAGTACATTTATACCATATTTTGTGACAGCGTAGCATACAAGGAACCAAACCTGCTATTGGGACTGCGTCTCACGGCTGAAGACGGAGACATATTGATGATGATGAATGAAGATATAGAATTCATCAATACCATCAACGACAAAAAAGTCGTGACAGGATTCACGGCTGGAAACGGAGAGGCCTCTATAGACGGTGATGGCTGTACAGCATCGGTCATTAGCGTAGGACAGTATTGCTCACGCTACAGCCATCCGGATTATACAGAGCAGATAATCACAAGATATACTCGTGTGTCAGAAGAGAAAGCTGGCCCTATCTCACCGTCATCATCATGGGGATATGACGACTACGGTAACACATATCCTGACGTCATCGCTCCGGGTTCACAGATTATATCTGCCATGAACTCATATTACGCTGTCGACTTTACAAACACAGGTCTTCAGGCACAGCCAAAGTACAAGGAGACCTTGGACAACATAAAGTGCAACACTGATATAGCAGCCATGACGACGGTTAACAACAATAACTACTGGTACGGCAACGAGACAGGCACATCAATGGCAACACCTAATGTGACCGGCATCGTGGCATTGTGGCTGCAAGCTGACCCTACGCTGACCGTGGCAAAGGTGCGACAACTTATCCAATCATCTACTGACAACGATATCTATACCACCGACGTCTCCAAGATTCCTTCAGGCAATAAAGTACAGGCCGGTGCAGGTAAGATAAACGCTCTCAAGGGCCTGCTTATATTAGAGAAAGATGCGGGCGTAAGTCAAATTGAAAATTCTAAATTGGGAACTGAAAGCTTTGATGGCGTTCGCAAGGTAGTAAAGGACGGCCATGTCCTCATTATAAAGGATGGCAAGCCTTATACAGTAACTGGTGTAAGTCTGAAATGAGGTGAGTTCTGAATTACAACTTGTAAATTAAAGACTTGGGAACCAAACGTCCCTCTTTCAATATCCGTATTCAAAAGCACGGTCGGCATAACTGGAGCACTCATACACTTCCTTACTTGAAAGGCCAATCGCGCAGTACGAAATAATCCGGCCTGCACAGCATTATAACACAACACACAACATGTTAGGAACTATCGTCAATACATTATGTATCATCACGGGATCAGTAATAGGTTCCATTATGAAGCGTGGCATTTCCGAGAAATACACGTCGGCTATATTCAATGCTATGGGACTCATCTCCATAGCTATCGGCATAAACACCTTTGTACAGAATATGCCGAAATCAGAATTCCCCGTGCTGTTCATCTTGTGCATGGCTGTCGGTGGTATTATCGGAACATGGCTCGACCTGCAAGGACACATCGACCGCTTTGCTGAACGTAAAGGAATATCAAGGCTTATGCAAGGCATCACAACGGCATGTCTGCTCTATTGCATCGGCACATTCTCCATCGTAGGACCTATTCTGTCGGCATTAAAATGTGACAACACGTTCCTCTTCACAAACTCAACACTCGATTTTGTGACATCGACAGTCTTCGGAGCATCTTATGGCATCGGCATGGTGTTCTCGTCAGTCATTCTCTTTTGCTGGCAAGGTTCCATCTATCTGATAGCATCCGTAACATCCGATGCCGAGATTATGCAGGGTCCGCTGCTTAACGAGATGTGCATCGTAGGTGGCTTGCTCATTCTCTCGTCAGGCTTGAGCCTTTTGAACTTAAAAGACTGTAAGACATTAAATTATCTTCCAGCACTGTTTGTGCCTGTACTGTTTTATATGGCTAAATCTATGTTTGCATAGCACAGTCATAAATGAAGGTAACTCCATTAGCTAACAACCCATAAACTAACAAACTCCTATCAAAGTCCTATGAAACAATCGCTTATAACATTCATAATGCTTGTCTGCTGCAGTATGTTGCATGCCCAGACAAACAAAGAGAATTTCGATTTCGGATGGAAATTCATTGAGGGCGACAAACAAGATGCAATGGCTGTCGTGTATGATGATTCAAAGTGGACAGCCGTCAACCTTCCTCACGACTGGGATATAAGCCATGCTCCATCTGCTGATGCTCCTATGGGTAACGATGGCGGCTATTATGCCGGAGGAGTAGGGTGGTATCGCAAGTCGTTCAATGTCAAAGCCATGCCAAAGACAGGTGAGCACATGATGATACACTTTGAGGGCGTTTATCAGAAAAGCCGTGTCTATGTAAATGGTCAAGATGTTGGAACGCATGGATACGGTTATACACCTTATTTAATAGATATCACTCCGTATGTTCATAAAGGAAAGAATGTCGTGGCTGTAAGGGTTGATAACTCGTTGCAACCTAACTGTCGTTGGTACAGCGGTTCTGGCATCTACCGTCATGTGTGGTTGGAGACATATCGAGACGGAAGTATAGACAATCCACGTAAACTTTATCTAAGCACCTTGCAGATTGATGGCATATCTGCCGATGCTACACGTGCCGACTCGGCCGCATTGTGTATCACATACGACAACAATGAGATAGAACGACGCACCTTCCATGACGTGAAGCTTTGGAGTCCTGAACATCCTATGCTGTATGATATTAAGGTGGGAGAAATATCAGTAAAGCATGGCTTCCGTACTTTTGAGTATGATGCTCAGAAAGGTGCACGACTGAATGGACAGCTTATAAAGCTTAATGGCGCGTGTGTGCATCATGACGACGGACTTCTCGGAGCCATGGCCTTTGACAAGGCTGAAATACGCAAGGTGCGCCTGATGAAGGATGCCGGCTTTAACCTCATACGCACATCGCATAACCCTTCGACACGGGCATTCCTTGATGCATGCGACAGCATCGGCATGATGGTTATCGACGAGGCTTTCGATGGATGGCGTACGGCAAAGACACGAGGCGATTATTCTACGCTGATAGACTCATGCTACACGTCTGACATTCAGGCCATGGTACTCAGAGACCGCAACCATCCCTCAATAATCTGCTGGAGTATCGGTAACGAAGTAATAGAACGTAAGGACATACGCGTTATCAAGACGGCACGTGACATGAAAGCTGTCGTCACTATGCTTGACTCAACCCGCCCTGTTACAGAAGCACTGTGCTCATGGGACGATGACTGGGACATCTACGACCCTCATGCCGATGTGCTTGATATCGTGGGATATAACTACATGATGCACAAACACGAGAGTGACCACATGCGTTGCCCTGAACGCGTCATGTGGCAGACGGAGAGTTATCCACGTGATGCTTTCCTAAACTGGAAACGTACACATGATAACGCCTATATTATAGGAGACATCGTGTGGACAGGACTTGACTATCTCGGTGAGTCAGGCATCGGACAGTTCTATTATGAAGGTGAACCACGGGGAGAACACTATCAAGGCAAGCATTTTCCTTTCCATGGAGCATACTGCGGAGACGTTGATATCACAGGATGGCGAAAGCCGATATCACACTATCGTGACATACTGTGGAACGCTAACGAGGGCGACAATTCAACAATATACCTTGCCGTCCGCGAACCCGACTATTATCATAACGGTCACATAACAGAGACACAATGGTCAGTATGGCCGACTTGGGAATCATGGAACTGGGCTGGACACGAGGGCAAGACTGTCGATGTCGAGGTTTATACCAAAGCCCCGAGGGTAAAGCTCTACGTTAATGATAAACTGATAGCCACAAGGGATGTCAGCATTAATACTGAATACAAGGCTGTTATACCTGTTGAATATACTCCTGGTTCTCTGAAAGCCGTTGCTGTTAATGCCGATGGAAAAGATGGCGCAAGCATGACTCTGTCAACGGCAGGAGAGCCATACTCCATCAAACTGACACCCGACGCACACACCATGAAGGCTGATGGTGAGGATATCTCATACATCACAATGGAGGTCGTTGACAAGGATATGCGCCTCGTCCCTGATGCATCTGTTACTGTTGATGTTAGTGTGACAGGTGCAGGGCAGCTCCTCTCAGCCAGTTCTGCCAATTTCAAGGATCTGGAACCCATGACGTCGTCTCATGTTACAACATATAAGGGACGAGCAACAATTGTCGTGCGCAGTACAAAAAAGAAAGGTAACGTCATCGTAAAGACTAAATGTAAACTGAAAAATCCAGAAGCAAAGACTACTATAGTAGCTAAGTAACCCGACAAAATGTGTGAACGCAAAGAGGGTAGGGCTGGTTGTTTCTGCCTAAATTGCAGAATGTCATGCTTCATTGGTAATATCGATTCCGTACGCTTCTTTTTGTGGTTTGTATTCTGTTTCGGTACTCTCTCCTGGTTATATGACGATGAAAATAATCATGGTGCACAGTAAGTTATAACCGCACATTCAGATTGATGCTGTTCAGATTGATGCTATTCAGATTGTGCTATTCAGATTGATGCCGTTTATAGCTGTATGCATCAAATTCATCCGTTGTTCCATTTTCCATGTTGCGTACTTTGAGCGTATGCCGCTTGTAAATGCTTGAATATCAGATTCTCAAACAATTGGTATTGAATGAGGCTGCAAGAGGTATTGAATGAGGCCGCAAGAAGTATTAAATGAGGCCGTAAGAAGCTACCGATGACAGCGTCATTCAATACCGATTGAAAATTGGTCAGAATTTCCTGTTGTCGTAACAGCCTTACGAAGGGCAAATCTTCTCCCGTATCAATTCACGACGACATCATTTTGAAAGGGAAAACGAAAGATGATAATACAAAATTATAAATTATTTCGGAAAAACATGTTGAATATAAAAAATAATTTGTAACTTTGTAGCCGTATTACATAAAAGCCTAAAAAAAGAATATAACATGTTAGAAAAGCTTTTCGGTTTTGATGCGTCAACCATGACGCTAAAGAAAGAGATTATCGGTGGTATTACCACATTCCTCACAATGGCGTATATCCTCGCCGTTAATCCAAATATCCTGAGTGCCTGCGGCATGGATCAGGGCGCAGTATTCACCACTTCATGTATCTCGGCTGTTGTCGGTACACTCGTCATGGCAATCTATGCCAAGTTGCCTTTTGCTCTTGCTCCAGGCATGGGCCTTAATGCTTTCTTCGCTTTCACCATCGTACTGACGATGGGCTACACATGGCAGTTTGCTCTCACAGCAGTTCTTGTTGAGGGTATTATCTTCATTCTGCTAACCTTGACAGGACTCCGCGCCATGATTGTCAACGCCGTACCTCTCGTGCTGCGTCGTGCCATAAGTCCGGGCATCGGACTCTTCATCGCCTTTATCGGCTTAAAGAGTGCCGGCATCGTTGTTGACAACGAAGCAACACTCGTTACTATGGGTAAACTTACCGAACCTGCTGTCCTCGTAGCTATCTTCGGCATCATTCTCTCGTCAGTTCTTCTTATCAAAAAGGTTACCGGAGCCCTCCTGATAGGCATCCTCGTAACCACCGTCGTTGGAATTCCGTTCGGGGTTACACATCTTACGGGAGTCATTTCTACGCCTCCTTCTATTGAGCCTATACTGTTCCAGTTTGAATGGGACAAAGTCTTCAGCATCGATTTGATTATCTGTGTCATGACATTCCTGTTCATTGATATGTTCGACACGATGGGAACGCTCATCGGAGTCTCTAACCGTGCCGGAATGGTTGACGATGACGGCAACGTCAAAAACCTCAACAAGGCATTCATGGCCGATGCCGTCGGCACTACAGTCGGTGCTATGCTCGGCACATCAACCGTAACGACATACGTCGAGAGCGCTTCTGGCGTAGAGGCCGGTGGCCGCTCAGGTCTGACAGCTTTCTCTACGGCAGTATGCTTCGCTTTGGCTCTGTTATTCGCACCTCTCTTCCTCTCTATTCCGGCACAGGCAACAGCACCTGCGTTGATACTTGTAGGTGTTATGATGATGGCTGACATCCGTAAGATTGATTTCTTCCATTACGCCACAGCCATACCAAGTTTCTTCTGTATCGCCTTGATGCCTATGACTTACTCTATCTCTGACGGCATCCTTATCGGCGTTATCTCATACGTCCTGCTCCACCTCTGTTGTGGTACTCTGAAGGAAGACGACAAGCGTAACAACGTCACCGTCGGTACAATAATTCTCGCAGTACTATTCATATTGAGATACGCGCTATTGTAGAAAGCGAGACTCATGGCCTGATGAACTGTACAGAAATTCAATTACTTAGCAAACAAATAACTCATACGACAAATAATTATCATGAAGAAATTACTCGTTACCACACTTATGTCGGTTATGGCAATCTGTGCCTCTGCACAGAACGTCCAGTTCCATTACGACTTCGGTAAGCACATCTTCAACAACGATGAGCACAACCGTCAGGATGTAACCCTTACTTACGAAGACTTCTCGGCAGATGCTACTGGTTCTTGGTACTGGTTTATAGATGCCGACATCAACAAGAATGGCCTTAAGGGAGCATACACCGAGATTACCCGTGAGTTCAACGTCGGCAAGAATGGCTTTGCTGCTCACGTAGAGTATGACGGCGGTCTTGATAAGACATCGACATTCCAGCAGGCTGTCCTTGTCGGCCCAGCATGGAACGGACATAATGCCGACTTCTCAACAACGTATTCCATACAGGTGATGTATAAGCAGTTCTTCGGCCAAAAGTTCAATAACGGCTGTCAGGGAGCTGCGTTCGATGGAGCAAAGAGTGCATATCCTTCGTTTCAGGTTACTGGCGTATGGAGCACACGCTTTGCAGGCGACAAACTGACTTTTTCCGGTTTCGCCGACCTCTGGCGAGGCGTTCAGTTAAAGAACGGTCATGGTTGCCTTGTATTCCTCACCGAGCCACAGTTGTGGTACAACATCTCAAAAAAGGTGTCTGTAGGTACCGAGATTGAAATCAGTAACAACTTCGTTTACAGCGATCCTGAGCGCACAACGGGCTATAACGACAAATTCTTCGTCAACCCTACTCTTGCCTTCAAGTTCAATATGTAAGGACATTCGCAGCCAAAAGCTTAGAAGCGTACACTAACGAACGAATTATCAAGCGTGAAAGTACTAAGTATAGGAGTGTGAAGTTCTCATGTTAGGCGTGTGAAGCTCTCAAGATGGAAGTGTGAAGTTTTAACGTTAGAAGTGTGACTATGCTTGCATAAGCAGACAATACATATCTTACTTTTTACTTTTCACGTCCATACTAAGTTCTACCATACTCATTGACACTTCGTATCTCAAGTACAAGTCAAGAAGATTTGTTCTTTTGCGAAACGTGAAGCGCGTTTTATAAATACATGATGCGTGTTTTTCAAAAACAGCATCTGTGTTTTTATAAAACGCGCTCTGGGTTTTGTGGTCGTTATCCCGATGATGGCTGTAAGCCTCGTACAAAGATGGCAAGGCTATTCTTATATGTACTTAGTGCAGTTGGCCATTAAAAAGAAAGATGACGTTAATAATCATTAATTATTAAATAATGTGATGTGTATGTCATAAAAAATTAGTAACTTTGCAGTCGATTTATTACAAAAGGCCGATATGGCTCAGTTGGTAGAGCAACGCATTCGTAATGCGTGGGTCACGAGTTCGAGTCTCGTTATCGGCTCTTTTGTAAATGTATGTGTAAGGTAAACGATGAAATGATACGAATTACTGAATTACGAAGTTGTCATATTGAGACATATAAACTTAGTAAGATGTAATTCGTTTTGTGTTGTATGCCTGCACATATGTCCTGCGGTAATAGCTCAGTTGGTAGAGCAGCGGCTTCCCAAGCCGCAGGTCACGGGTTCGAACCCCGCTTACCGCTCAAGTATCATGCTTGTATCCGCTTTTAACAATGTGGCTGCAATCAAAAAGCGACCATGACGTTTATAAAGCCTAACAAGCAGGCATCACTATTTGCTTAAACAATTAACATAAATATTTTAGTAAACATTAAAAGCTAAAACCACATGAAGATTTCACGTATTGACCACCTGGGAATCGGTGTTCAGAACATTGACGAGGTGCTTCCTTATTTCGAGAATGTCCTTGGTCTCAAGTGCTATGCAGTTGAGGAAGTTGCAGACCAAAAGGTAAAGACAGCATTCCTTAAGGTTGGCGAAGTAAAGCTTGAGCTCCTCGAGCCAACATCACCAGAATCATCTATTGCTAAGTGGCTTGAGAAGGGCGGCAAGGGTGTTCATCACGTTGCTTTCGCCGTTGAGGACGGTGTTGCAGAAGCTCTCGTAGAAGTAGAGGGTAAGGGTGTTCGTCTCATCGACAAGGCTCCACGTCCGGGTGCCGAGAATATGATGATTGGCTTCCTCCATCCAAAGACAACAGCAGGCATCCTGACAGAGCTCTGTGAACCAAAGAAGTAATGTTAATTAATGTATTCGCCAAAAATGTCAATCAAGGGGTCTGACCCCTTGATTGATGTTTTTAGCGAACAAAATAGAAAATATGTCAGTACAGTTAGAAAAAATCAAGCAGCTCATCGAGAAGCGTGAAACAGCACGTCTCGGCGGTGGCGAAAAGGCCATCGAGAAGCAGCATGCTCGTGGCAAGTACACAGCACGCGAGCGTATAGATATGCTCCTTGACGAAGGTTCGTTTGAGGAGTATGATATGTTCAAACTCCACCGTTGCACAAACTTCGGTATGGAGAAGAAGCAGTTCCTCGGCGATGGCGTCGTTGTCGGTTCAGGCACTATCGACGGTCGTCTTGTATACATTTTCGCTCAAGACTTTACAGTAAACGGAGGTTCATTGTCTGAGACAATGGCCCAGAAGATTTGCAAGGTCATGGATATGGCCATGAAGATGGGTGCTCCATGTATCGGTATCAACGACTCGGGCGGTGCTCGTATCCAGGAGGCTGTAAATGCTCTCGCAGGCTATGCTGAGATCTTCCAGCGTAATATCGAGGCTTCTGGTGTCATACCACAGATTTCAGGTATCTTCGGTCCTTGTGCCGGTGGTGCTGTTTACTCTCCAGCTCTTACCGATTTCACCTTGATGATGGAGAATACCTCATACATGTTCCTCACAGGTCCTGCTGTCGTTAAGTCTGTCACAGGTGAGACTGTCGATGCCGAGCATCTTGGTGGCGCCAGCGTTCACTCAACAAAGTCAGGCGTAACACACTTCACAGCAAAGACAGAGGAAGAGGCTCTTGCTATGATCAAGCAGTTGCTCAGCTATATTCCTCAGAACAACATGGAGGAGACCCCACGTGTTGAGTGCAATGACCCTGTCAACCGCATGGAAGACATCCTCAACGAGATAATCCCTGAGAATCCTAATCAGGCTTACGATATGTATAAGGTTATCTCAGCAATTACCGATAACGGTGAATTCTTTGAGGTACAGCCAAAGTATGCCAAGAACCTCATCGTTGGCTTCGCACGTTTCAACGGTCAGTCAGTAGGTATCGTGGCTAACCAGCCTATGGCATACGCTGGCGTACTTGATTGCAACGCTTCACGCAAGGGTGCACGTTTCGTACGCTTCTGCGACGCTTTCAATATTCCTATTGTTACGCTTGTCGATGTTCCTGGATTCCTTCCTGGTACAGGTCAGGAGTACAACGCTGTCATCCTGCATGGCGCTAAGCTTCTCTACGCTTTTGGTGAAGCTACCGTGCCAAAGATTACTATCACTCTGCGTAAGTCATATGGCGGTTCACACATTGTGATGGGATGTAAGCAGCTTAAGGCTGACCTTAACTTCGCATGGCCATCGGCAGAGATTGCCGTAATGGGTGCTTCGGGTGCTGTTGCCGTTCTTCAGGCAAAGGCTCTGAAGGCTTGCAAGGAAGAAGGTGGCGATGTTGCAGCACTCAAGGCTGAGAAGGAGAAGGAGTATACCGATCTCTTCCAGAACCCATATCAGGCTGCTAAGTTCGGTTACATCGACGATGTCATCGAGCCACGCAATACTCGCTTCCGCATCTGCCGCGGTCTTGCTCAGCTTGCAACCAAGCGTGAGACTCGTCCTGCTAAGAAACATGGTAACATGCCAACATAATCCAACATAATATCTGGAAATTACAAATGAATAGTGGATAACAAATAATTCGGTCCTTGAGTTCATATGCAAGGATTTATATTGTTTGTTTTTCACTATTCTTTCATTTAGAAAAAGTTCAACTAATATGAACAACGAAGTTTATGCAGCCATCGCTATGGCGCTCTATGAGGCTGAAGGCGCTATGGTTCATGACATTGAGTCAGGCAAGATAACCATCAAGCCACGTCCGAAGTCTGCATGGTCAGCACCACGACAAATAATCTTATCAAAGTAAAAGCAACCCAATAAACCACGATTTAATCGAATGAAAGAATTCAAATATACAATCAATGGCAATAAGTATGAGGTTGCCGTTGGTGAGATGAAAGGTAATAACGTAGAAGTTACCGTGAATGGTGAGACATACACCGTCGAGACAGAGCCAAAGAAGGCAAAGAAAGAACGTGTAATCGTACAGGCACCTGTTGCTGCTCCAAAGCCTGCTGCTGCTCCTGCCGCTACAACTGCTCCTGCTGGTGCCGCAGGTGCCGGCGATCCTGTAAAGGCTCCACTGCCTGGAACCATCAAGGAGGTATGTGTCTCTGTCGGCGATAAAGTTGAAGCCGGTCAGACTGTCATTGTGCTTGAAGCTATGAAGATGGCTAATAACATCGAGGCTGAGAAAGCTGGTACAGTAACTGGCATAACAGTAAAGGTCGGCGACAGTGTAATGGAAGGTGACACAATGGTTACAATTGGATAACCAAGTGACAATTAGACAATAATAATGGTGCCAGCTTGTTGCTTAACACTAACTAAGGCTGTTAACATAAGCTCAACCAGTTCAAACATGAACCCACTTGAAAAAGTGGTTTTGGGGTTAATCGTTGTATGGCTATACGGAAATAACGAATGCTGATTACCGTGCATTTACATTTATCCGTAAAACCGCAAAGCATTAAACCTTACAACCTATCCACTTTTTAATGTGGACTTAAACATAGAATAAAGATATTATGACAAAGCATATTATCCTCTGGACGCTTAATCCAGAACTTTCAGAAGAGCAGAAGGCAGCTGTTAAGGCTGATATTAAAGCAGGCCTTGAAGGTCTTGTAGGTCAGGTTCCTGGTCTCGTTGCATGTAAAGTAAACATAGACGGTCGCCTCGACAGCTCTAACTGTGACGTTATGCTCGACAGTACCCTTGAGTCGCCTGAAGCTCTGAAGGGCTATGCTGTTCATCCTGCTCATGTAGCTGTTGCCAATGGTAAGGTACGTCCTTATACTGTGCAGAGAGTATGCCTCGACTATGAGGAGTAACCTAAAGGTGGGTTCTATTAATTCCCACCGTAAGAATTAACTTAATTATCTGGTATGACGTTTTGTCATCTTTACGGATCTTTTCTGTTCAAACTGTCATAACTTTCAGTTACATAGCCCGCTATGACCCCCTTCGGTTCCCCCGTTTTGCGGGGGACAGAAACCTTCAAGATTATGACACTTTGATTCTGAAAATCTCTCGTAAATCTGTCAAAGCGAATTAATAGAATCCACCTAAACACAGTACTCTGACTTATTCGCATACACTATTCGGCAATACATACTGTATTGTCAATTATTACTCGCAATTGATATTATGCGCGTGCAAGTTCTTAAGTAGCTTTGCACGCGCATTATTTTTTTTAGCAAATATAAGGCCATTAACAGAGTAGAACCTCAACTTATGGCAGATGGTTGTTATATGTTACTGCGGGTATTAACAGAACACACCCATATGTCTTTTGGATATGAGTGAACGATTGTTGCAGGAAAACAACGTTAAAAACAGATACATGATGAATGAATTTATGTCGTCTGTTATATTTTTTCTGATGTTGCTTTCAATAAAACAACGTTTCTTGCGTTATATTATAAAACAGACTAACAGCAATAAATGTTCAGCATTAATATAGATACAATACAGGCAGCACCACTTGTCATCGGACTTGTTCTGTCATTCTTTATACTGCATCGCATGCGGCTTATAAGTCGCAGCGGAATGTTTTTTCCCAGTATAGACTATAATGACAGGCCGAAGAGCGATAACGAATTGCCAGGTACTGTGGAAATAGGCGGCATAGCCATTTTCCCGATACTCCTGATATCGCTCTGTCTATCGCTTGGTATGCCGCGATTGTTCTTGGGTGAGACGGGTGCAAATACCGAGATTGTCGGCTCTGCCCTTCGCATTATGCAGGTTATAGCAGGTGCAGCCTTGCTGTTTGTTGTTGGTTTGAAGAATGATATCCATGGCACAGGAGTGCGTGTTAAAGTAGCTGCGTTATTTTGCGTAGCATGCATGTTCCCTGTAACAGGATTGTGGATACAAGATTTGCAAGGCATCTTCGGCATTAACGAGATTCCCGCTCTGGTAGGCATGCCACTTACGATACTGCTCATAATGTATCTTACAGAGGCAATAGCCCTGTTAGATGATATTGACGGCCTGGGTGCAGGACTTGTTTCGCTTATGACCTGCTGCTTCATGTTCTTTGCTGTAAACTACGATTTCTGTCTCGGCACAATGGTTGCAGCAGCATTACTGGGTGTTAGCGTGCCCTATTCATTACTGAAATACTTTATGCCGAGCTGGAAAAAGACTCTTGTCGGTAACGCTGGGTCATATTCCATGGGCTATGTGCTCAGCTATCTAACTCTCTCGCAGATACAGCAGAGTGGGGTGCACATGCCTGTCGGCATGCTTATGATTGTTGTTGGCGTTGTCATGGTTCCGATGCTTGACATACTGCGTATGATACGCCTTCGTGTGCGAGAAAACCGCTCTATGATCTCGCCCGACCGCAATCAGATGCAGCATCGTTTCATCCGTATGGGAATATCTCCTGTCCTGGCACCATTCTTCGTAATAGCCCTGATGATGTTCTTTGCTGTTCTTAACACATTGTGGGCTATTAATATGCTCGACCTCACCATACTTGCAGCACTTGACATTACGCTATGGGGGCTTATGCAGTTTGGCATCAGCTACGGCATACGTAAGCATGAGCAACGCCAGCATATGGCAAAATGGAACATGGAGTATGGCCGCGAAGCATGGGAAGCTGATGTCCCTGTTGAGACAATACGCAAGAAACACGAGAACTTCGGTACCATGGGACTTCCACAGCACGTTATCCGTGGAAAGGAAATAGACTTTATCCCTGACGGCATGAATGGCTTGCAAAGGAACACGAAGCGTCTGTTTGATATGATTGTGTCAGGCGTTCTCCTCGTATTATTCTCTCCTCTCTTCCTTCTAAGTTACATCCTTATAAAACTTGATGATGGCGGACCGGCCATTTACCGCCAGGAACGAATAGGCCGTTTCGGCCGACCTTTCTTTATTTATAAATTCCGTTCCATGCGACTTGATGCCGAGAAGAAAGGTCCGGCGCTATCGCATGCTGGTGGTGACGACGACCCTCGCCTTACGAAGATAGGCAAGTTCTTGCGCGCACATCACCTTGACGAACTGCCACAGTTGTGGAATGTGTTCTGTGGCGATATGGCCTTCATAGGCTATCGTCCAGAGCGTAAGTTCTTCATCGATAAGATAATGAAGCACGATCCACGTTACTCGTTCCTGTACCAGATACGTCCTGGAGTAACATCGTATGCCACGCTTTATAATGGATATACTGACACGATGGAGAAGATGTTGCGCCGATTGAGTTATGACCTATATTATCTCGAGCACAGATCATGGCTTTTCGACATCCGCATACTATGGCTTACGTTCGCAAGCATTATCTTTGGCAAGAAATTTTAGTCGATGGAGATTAATTCCTGCCTATAATCACATTGTAAGACTCTATTATCCTAAGGGTTCTACTGAATTTAGTGTGGACAGTATCCTATTTGTATTATTTGTAGTAAGGAAGTGAAAGAGTAAGGAAGTGAAAAGTAAGGAGTTAAGCTTGCTGATATCAAACCAGCAGAACTCTTCACTTTTCACTTCCTTACTCTTTCACTTCCTTACTTTAAAGGTGGGTTCTATTAATTCGCTTTGTCAGATTTTTCTTTGAGACTTTGCTTGCGCTCGGCATAGCAAGCAAGCTTGCTCTG
>R03__coassemble_328_pt1 | contig 28660 bp, 21 predicted proteins | sample R03__metabat2_low_PE_024 | metagenome-assembled genome bin R03 | reverse complement strand
CTCTATCACCTGCGCCGCCGTTTGCCTGTATCTGGGCATGTCAACGGCAACACTTGCCGAGCGCATGCCACACCTTGAGTCTGTCGCCATGCGTCTGGAGGTAAAGCAAGGACAACGTGGTTGCATCATCATCAACGACTCATACAACAACGATGTCAAATCGCTTGACATCGCACTCGACTTCATGGTGCGCCGTGCCGAGAGCGAGGGCAAGACGCACACGCTAATCCTCTCCGACATATACCAGACCGGATTATCAGAGGAGGAGCTCGGCCGCGAACTGCTATCGCTAATACAAAGTCGCCACATCAACAAGTTCATAGGCATCGGTCCGAACCTGAAGGATGCCTTTGCGCCTGTGCTGTGCGGTGCAACCAGCGACGTATTGCGTGCCTTCTTCACGACGACCGACGACTTCCTCGCCTCACAGTCGTTCCAGAATCTGCGTGATGAAGTAATCCTTGTAAAGGGTGCACGCCCCTTCGGCTTTGACCGTATCACCGACCGTCTGGAGCAGAAGGTGCACGAGACGGTACTTGAAGTGAACCTCAACGCCATCGTCGACAACTACAACCGCTATCGGTCGCTCATGCAACCCGATGAGAAGCTCGTATGCATGGTGAAGGCCGATGCCTACGGCGCCGGTGCTGTTGAGGTGGCAAAGACACTGCAAGACCATCGCGTCGACTATCTCGCCGTTGCCGTTGCCGATGAAGGCGTCACGCTACGCAAGGCCGGCATAACGTGCAACATCATGATTATGAACCCCGAGATGTCGGCTTTCAAGACGATGTTCGACTACAATCTCGAGCCGGAGGTTTACTCCTTCCGTCTGCTCGACGCACTTGTACATGCCGCACGTCATGAAGGTATCACCGGCTGGCCTGTACACATAAAGTTCGATACAGGCATGTGCAGACTCGGATTCCATCCTGTTGACGACATCGACGAGCTCATACGCCGGCTCCACGAGCAGAAAGCCGTCATCCCACGCTCTGTCTTCTCACATTTCGTAGGCTCTGACGACGACAGCTTCGACGACTTCTCTGCCGAGCAGTTCGCACTCTACGACGCCGGCTCACGTAAGCTGCAGGACGCCTTCCCACATAAGATTCTGCGACACATCTGCAACTCTGCCGGCATAGAACACTTCCCAGAGCGACACATGGACATGTGCCGACTCGGACTCGGACTATACGGCATCAACCCACGCGACAACTCAGCCCTCGCCACCGTCTCAACGCTGAAGACGACAATACTGCAGAAACGCAACGTCCCCGCCGGCCACTCAGTAGGCTACAGCCGTCGGACTATCCTCCAACAGGATTCTGTCATCGCTGCCATCCCTATTGGCTATGCCGACGGACTTGACCGTCATCTCGGCAACAGACATTGCTACTGCCTCGTCAACGGACAGCGTGCCGACTATGTCGGGAATATCTGCATGGACGTAGCCATGATAGACGTCACCGGCATCGACTGCCATGAGGGCGACCAGGTAGAAATCTTTGGAGAGCATCTCCCTGTCACAGTCCTCTCTGATGTCATAGGCACCATCCCGTACGAAGTGCTGACAGGCATCAGCAACCGTGTCAAGCGCGTGTACTTCCAGGATTAAGCAACTCACTTTCCAATAAGCACTCAGGCCGTAAAAAGATGATTATAATCGTGTCATCGGTACCGTCTGAGTGCTTCTTTTTATGCCTCTGACACAGTAAAGACTCAGTAATCACAACATAATTACCGAGTCTTTGCACTATAATTACCGAGTCTTTGTGTTGTAATTACTGAGTCTTTACTTCATAAAGTTGTGCTTCTGAGCTCGTAAGGCAGTACTTCTAAGCTCATAAGGCTATACTTCTAAGCTCGTAAGGCTATACTTCTAAGCTCGTAAGGCCATAGCGACGGGACAATCAACAGGTTTACGATATGCTCCTTTCAGCATTATCATGAAATGCATGAAGCAGTAATGTAGAACATTACAAGCAGAAAATCGGCAAAATATTTGGATATGTCAGAAAAAGTAAGTAAATTTGCAGCGAGAATATACTAACAACAAACAATAAAACCTTAAACTCACGTTATGAAACAATTCAACGATCCTGACTTCCTGCTCGAGACCGAGACAGCGAAGGACCTGTACCACAATCACGCAGAGAAGATGCCTATCATCGACTACCACTGCCACCTTATTCCACAGATGGGTGCTGCGAATAAGAAGTTCGAGTCTATTGCTCAGATATGGCTCATGGGCGACCACTACAAGTGGCGCGCTATGCGTACCAACGGCATCGACGAGCGTTACTGCACCGGTAAGGACACTACCGACTGGGAGAAGTTTGAGAAGTGGGCAGAGACAGTGCCTTATACATTCCGCAACCCACTCTATCACTGGACACACCTCGAGCTGAAGACCGCCTTCGGCATTGAGAAGCGCCTCAACCCAGAGACAGCTCGCGAGATATACGACGACTGCAACAACCAGATACAGAACGACCCTAAGTTCTGCCCACGCGGCCTGATGGAGCACTACAACGTAGAGGTTGTTTGTACTACCGACGACCCTGCCGACACTCTCGAGTGGCACAAGATTGTCAAGGAAGACCCGACAGCAAAGACACGCATGCTCCCTACATGGCGTCCTGACGCAGGCATGAACATCGAGGCCGCTACATGGGGCGAGTACATCAAGAAGCTCTCTGCCGTTGCCGAGATGCCTATAACATGCTTCGCCGAGCTCGTTGCTGCACTGCAGAAGCGTCACGACTTCTTCGAGACAATGGGCTGCAAGCTCTCTGACCATGGCATCGAGGAGTTCTACGACGAGCCATACACCGAGGCAGAGATAGACGCCATCATGAAGAAGGCTCTCGCCGGCGAGACACCTACCACCGAAGAGCAGCGCAAATACAAGCACGCTTACATGCTTGAGCAGGGCAAGATGGACTATGCTTCAGGTTGGACACAGCAGTATCACTATGGCGCCATCCGTAACAACAACTCAAAGATGTTCGCTCAGTTAGGTGCCGACACAGGCTTCGACTCTATCGGCGAGTTCACGACAGCTAAGGCAATGTCGCACTTCCTCGACGAGCTCAACTCTAACGGCACACTCGCCAAGACCATCCTCTACAACCTCAACCCATGCGCTAACGAGGTCATCGCAACCATGCTGGGCAACTTCCAGGGCACAGACGCAAAGGGTAAGATTCAGTTTGGCTCAGGATGGTGGTTCCTCGACCAGAAGGACGGCATGGAGAAGCAGATGAATGCACTCTCTGTCCTCGGCCTCCTCTCACGCTTCGTAGGTATGCTGACCGACTCACGCTCGTTCCTCTCTTACCCACGCCATGAGTACTTCCGCCGCACACTGTGCAACCTTGTCGGCAAGGACATAGAGAATGGCCTCATCCCATTCACCGGATACGAGGAGAAGCGCGTACGTCAGATGATTGAGGACATCTGCTACAACAACGCCAAGAACTACTTCAACTTCTAAAATGCAGGTGCATTTCAGAAGGTACTAATTACGAGTTACGAATTACTTGATTTCTCACGACTGCTGTAAGTCTTACAATAGCAGTAGAAACCAAGTACTTCGTAATTCGTAATCCGTAATTAAAAGCTATGCATAACAACGAGATGAATCTCGCCTGGCAATACCTTACGGGGACGCAGACATCGGTGTTCCTGACAGGAAAGGCAGGCACTGGCAAGACGACATTCCTGCGCAAGCTGCGCGAGCTGTCGCCGAAGCGCATGGTAGTGCTGGCACCTACGGGCGTCGCAGCTATCAATGCCGAGGGTCAGACCATTCACTCGTTCTTCCAACTGGCATTCACTCCCTTTCTCCCTGGCGTCAAGAGCGAAGAGTACGAGAAGCGTTTCTTCCGCATGAGCAAGGAGAAAAAGAACATCATACGCACCATGGACCTCCTCGTCATCGACGAGATATCCATGGTGCGATGTGATATTCTCGACGCCATCGACGACGTCATGCGCCGCTACCGCAACCCCGCCCTACCATTCGGCGGTGTGCAGCTGTTGCTGATAGGCGACCTGCAGCAGCTGGCGCCTGTAGCCAAGGACGACGAATGGCAACTGCTTAGCAAATACTACGACACTCAGTATTTCTTTGACTCGCATGCTCTGCGGCAACTGCAGTATGTCACCATCGAGCTGAAACATATCTACCGGCAGCAGGACGAGCAGTTCATATCCATACTTGCCGCTATACGCGAGAACCGCGTCACGGCAGACATCACACGACAACTCAATGCGCGCTGCATACCAGGTTTCAACCCGCCGTCGTCAGGAACAGACGACTGGATACGGCTGACCACTCACAACCGCATGGCGCAGCAATACAACGAGACGCAGCTGGCCTTGCTCCGCAGCCCGTCGTTCACATTCAAGGCGAAGATAGAAGACAACTATCCGGAGTATGCCTACCCCACCGACGTCAACCTTATCATAAAGGTAGGCGCGCAGGTTATGTTCGTTAAGAACGACTCGTCGAAGGACAAGCTGTACTACAACGGTAAGATTGGGCGCATCGTAGAGATTTCTCCACGAGGCATCTACGTCAAGTGCAAGGAGGACGATGATGCCATCTGCGTATCGCCCGAGACGTGGGAGAACAAGAAATACGTCCTCGACGAAGTGTCAAAGGAGATAACAGAGACTACCGACGGCACTTTCACGCAGTATCCTCTGCGGCTGGCATGGGCCATAACGGTGCACAAATCACAAGGTCTGACGTTCTCACACGCCGTCCTTGACATAAACAATTCGTTCGCACACGGACAGGTGTATGTCGCCCTGTCACGCTGCCGCACCCTCCAAGGACTGGTGCTCTCATCACCAATAGACATCAGCAGCGTCATCACCGACGACAAGGTCGATGGCTTCATAGATACTGCCATGGCATCAAGCCAGCACAGCGCAGAACGTCTTCCACGTCAGCGCTTCGAGTATTTCTATCTTCTGCTGCAGGAACTTTTTAACTTCGGCAAGCTCAGTCATGACTTCGAGCACCTCATGCGCGTTGCCGGCAACAACTTCACAAACTCACAGCAGACGTTCATCGACATACTGCACGCAACACAACCACGCATACACAACGAGCTGACAAGTGTCTCGGCACGTTTCAAGTTGCAGTACGACCAGCTTATAAACGCAGCAGGTGCAGGCTTCGCCACCGACCAACAGCTGCAAAGCCGCATACACAGCGCAGCACAATACTTCAGCCAAAAGGTCAAGGACATATTCTCCGACGTCATCAAGTCGGCAAATGTTGTCAGCAAGGCAATAGGCAACAAGGCCGTCAAGAAGCAGTTCGACATCGCCGTCGATGAGCTGCAGTTGTCATACGACATAAAGACAGGTACGCTGAATGCTGTCTTCGCACAAGGCTTTTCGCCAAAGGTGTACATCAGCAGCAAGGCGAAATCGTCGCTCATTGACGACGATAAGCCCAAGCGGCACCCACGTTACAAAGGCTCAAAAGACAATAACTTCGCCAAAGAAATTGACGACATAATACGTAAACACCGGCATCCGACGAAATAAGGCGTAAACTCTCAATGATTTATAATATTTTATTTGTGATTTAACACTACAACTTTCGAATTGTCAGCACATTACGCCAATTTGCAAATTAGATAAATTATAAAAATATGAAGAAAGCATCTATCACACTCATTGCATTGCTCACATCACTGTGCTCACTAACAAGCATGGCACAGAGCAAAGTGTATGTGACACGCGAGATAACTCCCGAGTCACTCGTAAAAATCTACAAGGCATTAGGCCGCAAGGCTGAAGGACGCGTAGCCGTTAAGATAAGCACGGGCGAATCAGAGAAGACCGGATACCTACGCCCACAGTTCATCAAGCCTCTCCTTGACGAAGTAAACGGCACAATCGTCGAGTGCAACACCGCTTACGGTGGCACACGCAACACGTCAGAGAAGCACTGGAAGACCATCCGCGAGCACGGCTTCCTCGATGTCGCTAAGGTTGACATCATGGACGAGGAAGGAACAATGAACATTGCCGTTAAAGACGACAGCCATATCAAATACGACATCGTAGGCTCACACCTCAAGAACTACGACTTCATGATAAACCTTGCACACTTCAAGGGACACCAGATGGGTGGCCTCGGAGGTGTGCTGAAGAATGCATCCATAGGCGTCGCTTCGTCGAGCGGTAAGGCTTACATACACAGTGCAGGCTATACTGCCGACATTGCCGACGCGTGGAACCACATCGACGACCAGGACGGATTCCTCGAATCGATGGCAGCTGCGGCACAAGGCGTACACAACTACTTCTGCAACGGCGAGAAGATACTGTATATCAGCGTAATGTATAAGATGAGCATCGACTGTGACTGCAACGGCAACCCTGCCCCACCACTCATCGCCGACTATGGCATTCTAGCGTCACTTGACCCTGTTGCCCTCGACGAGGCATGCTACGAAATCATCGAGAAGATGCACCAGGACGAGCACAACAATACACAGCCGCTGCTCGACCGCATCGCTAAGATGCACGGAACGCACACCATCGAGTGGGCAGAAAAGATAGGACTCGGCTCACGACAGTATCAGCTTGTGAACATCGATGAGCAATAACGGCATGCAACCATAACCGTAAAAAGGCTGATTCCTACGGTAGGAAACATGCAAGCATTATAAGAAAAAGGCTGATTCCTATGGTAGAGAACATGCAAGCATTATAAGAAAAAGGCAGATTCCAGTAGTTGGAATCTGCCTTTTCTTATTCTGAGGGCATTCATTAAACGCAACGACGCTGACCACATTTGTACGGGCTGCCACTTTTAGAGTTACCAGCCAAATGGTAAAACAGAGCAGCTTTACAAACTCAGCATATAGCCTTTGACAGCTACATCATACCACTGGGCCACATACATCATGCACCTATGACACCTATATCATGCTGACATCCCAGCATAACATGTTTCATCGTGTCTGAAAGTTGGCATTTTTGCAACCTCAGTTAAATCATATAGCAACACAAAACGTCATTGCGCGCTTGACGTTCTTGCCTTCCCTACGATTCCAACCAAACTATTTCACCGTGATGTGAAAACATCCCTGATGAACCTCATACTTAATGTAGCAGCGGCCCTGGTTACGGAAGTCACGCAGCACTTCTGCCAACACCCATTTCAACGTATCGTTCTGCACCTGCCGACGATGCCCCTTACGAGGGTCATAGACAGTCTGATAGCGATTCTGCGCTATGTCGAACGTCGTGCCGTAGAGATGGCATGAATTCTCAGTGGCATTGCCATTGTGCTTACGGAGTTTCTCCACATCCTCCTTTGTACGTAAGACACTGGTGACAAGAATCTTATGAAGAGGTACGCCTTTGATGTAGAGAGAGTCAAAATAAGCACGGCCGATATCATTCAGAAGATTCGATGCGCGTGGTACGAGGTATGGTATGCTGCTTCGCATACGTTCGTCAATGGAGTAGTATGGACTTGCTCCGACATACACAAGCTCTGACTTGCGCTTCTCGGCATCAGCACGGTTGGCCACAGATTTTACTCCCCATCGGTATGCAGCCTCGAGATGAACCTGCTGACTGTCAGGGAAGTTTGTCTGCCAACGACCAGGTACGGAGTTGATACGGTGAGGCACGTCACGCCACATCGCAGCACCTGGACGCTCAGCTGACGGCGCCGGCATATCAGCAGCAAGCTGCGAACAGTCGCCAACGATATCATGCGTAGTAAGTGTATCTGCCGATGCATCGCCAACAACATGATTCGCGACCGAGTCGACCGTATCCTTTACCGCACCAAGCGAGTCGGCATGAGCTTTCTCTGACCGCGACATAGCAACGCGCGGACATGCACAACGGAATAGTGCAAGCACTATTACAACGATGCCAAAGACCTGTAAATATCTGTTTTTTGAGACTTTCATTCTTAAAGTTTATTATTTGCGTGCACAAAGTTAACAATAATCTTTGGATTATGAGAACTTTTTTGTAATTTTGCACAAAATTTTTAAGAAATATAATATTTAGGTTTAGAATAACAAGAAGATTTGATAGAGAAGCATATAATTATCGAAGACGTTGACCCCGTAATGTTCTATGGCGTGAACAACGGACATCTGCAGATGTTGAAGTCGCTGTTCCCCAAACTGCGAATCAATGCGCGTGGCAATGTAATACGCATTCTCGGCGACGAGGAGGAGATGTGTCAGCTGGAAGAAAACATAGAGACGATGCGCCGACATCTGCTTCACTACAACAACATCACTGAGGAAGACATCCTTGACATCGTAAAAGGAAAGAAGACAAAGGCTGACTCAGTGAAAGGCGTTGTGGTGTACAGTATCTCCGGCCGGCCTATAAAGAGCCGTTCAGAGAACCAACAGCGACTCATCGACGCCTTCGAGAACGACGACATGCTCTTTGCCGTCGGACCTGCCGGAACCGGCAAGACATACCTCTCGATAGCCCTTGCCGTAAAGGCACTTAAGGAGAAACAGGTTAAGCGTCTCATCCTCTCGCGACCTGCTGTAGAGGCAGGCGAGAAGTTAGGATTCCTGCCTGGCGACATGAAGGACAAGATCGACCCATATCTGCAGCCGCTGTACGACGCGCTGGAGGATATGATACCAGCCGTCAAGCTGCAGGACATGATGGAGAAGCACATCATACAGATTGCTCCACTCGCATTCATGCGAGGTCGTACACTTAACGATGCCGTCGTCATTCTTGATGAAGCACAGAACACCACGGTAGTACAGATTAAGATGTTCCTTACCCGCATGGGATGGAACACAAAGATGATAATAACCGGCGACATGACGCAGATAGACCTACCCCGTAACACACGGTCAGGTCTTGGCGAGGCACTCAAGATACTAAGCAATATCGATGGCATCTCTGTCGTGAACATGGACGCCAAGGACATTGTAAGACACAAGCTCGTAACGAAGATTGTCAACGCGTTTGACAGTTACAACGAAAGTGTGATAATGAATGACCAATCAGAACAAACAAAGCAATATAAGCATGATTAAGGTAAGACATTACAATTCCTCGGAGGAATTTAAGGACGCAATCAGAAGAGCCGCTGGTTTAAAAGACAGAATCAGTAGCATGTTACATGCAGGTGCAACACAAGAGGACTTTGAACGTGAGGGTATAAGATTGGTACAATTCCATGATTGATTTATCTCCGAATAATATTAATCAAACCGCTCCTTACAAAGTCATATCTGTAGGTGTCGGGGCCGTACGATTCATTACCGACAATTCGTTGATATATTAAGCAGGCTTCTCGGATGACTATTCGTTCATGGAAGAGAATGCTTACCAGTTCTTCTTAAAAGAAATCACAGGTAATAGCGGGCCAACCGATGCAAAGATAATGCTTACGGTTGGGGCCATAATAGAAGAGTTCTTCACCAAGAACCAAAGCGTAATGCTGTATATCTGTGACACCTCTGACGGAAGGCAGGCTGCAAGGGACAGGAAATTTCTAACATGGTTTGATATAGCAGAAAATAAAAAGAAGTACACTCTACTACATTGCACAGCAAGATTTGACGGTACCGGCTATTTCACCGCTATACTTATAAGGAACGACAATCCTGATTTTGATGACATTATTAAAGCATACGAAGACTTCAGGAGACAAATAAAAGACAAATTCCCTGATGTAACATTAGAATAATTTAATCATACGCATCACGACATAACAACCAAAAAGACTCATATAAAAAAACATATACACACCAATGGCAAAGGCACTTACATCTACTGATTACCACTTCAATGGTCAGACAGGAGTTTATCGCGGCAAGACCCGCGACTGTTATTTCATCAACGACGACATCATGGTAATGATCGCCAGCGACCGTATCTCGGCATTCGACGTCGTACTTCCTAAGGGCATCCCTTTTAAGGGACAGGTACTCAACCAGATTGCAGCAAAGTTTCTTGATGCAACGACTGACATATGTCCTAACTGGAAACTCGCCACACCAGACCCTCAGGTGACCGTCGGACTGAAGTGCGAGGGATTCAAAGTTGAGATGATTATCCGTGGCATACTCACCGGCTCAGCATGGCGCGAGTACAAAAACGGCTGCCGTGAGCTCTGCGGTGTAAAGCTGCCGGAGGGCATGAAGGAGAACCAGCGCTTCCCAGAACCTATCATAACACCTACCACAAAGGCTGACGAAGGCCACGACATGAACATCTCGAAGGAGGAAATCATCGCCCAGGGCATTGTAAGTGCCGAGGACTACGCTATCCTCGAGGACTACACACGCAAGCTCTTCGCACGCGGACAGCAGATAGCCGAGAAGCAGGGACTTATCCTCGTTGACACCAAATATGAGTTCGGCAAGCGCGACGGCAAGGTTTATCTCATTGACGAAGTTCACACACCAGACTCATCACGCTATTTCTATGCCGACGGCTATGATGAGAAATTCGCAAAAGGCGAGCCTCAGCGACAGCTCTCGAAGGAGTTCGTACGCCAGTGGCTCATAGAGCATAACTTCATGAACGAACCTGGACAGGTAGTTCCAGAGATGACCGACGAGTATGTTGACAGCGTTGCTGACCGTTACATCGAGCTCTACGAGCACATCGTAGGCGAGAAGTTCGACCGCACAACTGATCAGACAGACATCGCCGGACGTATTGAGAAGGCGGTAGCAGACTATTTATCAACAAAATAAATTCCCCCCTCTGTCGCTTTGCAACACCTCCCCCAAATGGGAGGAAAGATTACAGGTGGGTTCTATTAATTCGCTTTGACAGATTTGTGTGATATTTTCAGATTCAAAGTGTAAGAATCTTGAAGGCGCATAGCGGGCTATGCAACTGAAAGTTCTTGCAGTTTGAACTGAGCTTTCGCCTACGGGACGAAATGCCGAGCCACAAAGATGACAAAACGTCAACCCACAGACAATTAATAAATAAACGGTGGGAATTAATAGAACCCACCTACAATAACAAACATTTACGCTTAACCCGCTCCAAGTAGAAAAAGCATACTACTCCCTCCCATTTGGGGGAGGGCAAGGGGAGAGGGGCCATCACAATGGACAAATACGGAATAATCGGCATGCCACTCGGCCACTCCTTCTCGCCAAGCTTCTTCAACGAGAAGTTCCAGAACGAGAACATCGATGCCGTCTATGAGAAGTATGAGCTGCCGCAGATAGAGGCGTTGCCCGAGGTTCTGGCATCAAATCCGGAGCTTCGAGGCCTCAACGTCACCATACCCTACAAGCAGCAGTGCATGCAGTTTCTCGACGAAGTGAGCGAGGAGGCACGCGCCATCGGTGCCGTCAACGTCATTCGCGTCAGGCACACAGGCAAGAAGGTGCACCTGAAGGGATACAACAGCGACGTCATCGGCTTCACACGATCCATCGAGCCGCTGCTTGAGAAGCACCACAAGAAAGCACTAATCCTCGGAACTGGCGGAGCATCGAAGGCAATAGAGTATGGACTGAAGCAACTCGGGCTTGAGACGCTGAAGGTAAGCCGCTACGAACGTGATGACACAATACAGTATGATAAGATCACACCAGATGTCATTCATGAGTACAACGTCATCGTCAACTGCACGCCAGTAGGCATGTTCCCACACGTTGATGAATGTCCGCAGCTGCCGTATGCCGCCATGGACAGCCACAACTTGCTGTACGATCTCATCTACAATCCTGACGAGACACTCTTCATGGAGAAAGGTCGCAAGGCCGGCGCCATTGTCAAGAACGGACTTGAGATGCTTCTCCTTCAGGCATATGCCTCATGGGAGTTCTGGCATGAAGCCTAACCAAGCCTTCCCAAAGGGAAGGATGTTGATTAGAGTCCTTAAAAGCCTAACCAAGCCTTCCCAAAGGGAAAGATGTTGATTAGTGTCTTTGGCTCAATACAAAACAACAATATTTTAAACAAGTAAAACTATTTAACATCCCCCAATAAAGCTCAATACGAAACAACAAAATTAAAACAAGTAAAAACTATTAAACATCCTTCCTGGGCGACACGAAGTTAGTGCCTTTAGGCAGGAAGGCTTGGTTAGGCTTTTAAGATACTCTTATGAACAACAGATATATGATGCGCGGCGTCTCTGCCGCCAAGGAAGATGTGCACAACGCCATCAAGAACATAGACAAGGGAATCTTCCCGCAGGCTTTCTGTAAGATTATTCCCGACATCCTGGGCGGCGACCCTGAGTATTGTAACATCATGCATGCCGACGGCGCCGGCACTAAGTCGAGCCTGGCGTACATGTACTGGAAGGAGACGGGCGACCTCTCTGTATGGAAGGGCATAGCACAGGACGCAATCGTCATGAATACCGACGACCTGCTCTGCGTGGGCGCTGTCGATAACATCCTCGTCAGCTCTACCATCGGCCGCAACAAGATGCTCGTGCCAGGCGACGTAATCTCGGCCATCATAAACGGCACGGACGAACTGCTCGCCGAGATGCGCGACATGGGCATCGGCATCTACCCTACCGGCGGCGAGACAGCTGACGTTGGCGACCTCGTCAGGACCATCATCGTTGACTCCACCGTGACATGCCGCATGAAGCGCTCTGATGTCATCGACAACGCTAACATACGCCCGGGCGACGTCATCGTAGGACTGTCCAGCACAGGTCAGGCGATATACGAGAAGCGTTACAACGGCGGCATGGGCAGCAACGGATTAACCTCAGCGCGCCATGATGTCTTCGCCAAATATCTTGCCGAAAACTATCCTGAGTCATACGACCATGCCGTTCCTGACGAACTCGTTTACTCTGGTAAGTATAAGCTGCAGGACAGCGTTGAGGGCTCACCGGTAAACGCCGGACAGCTCGTCCTCTCCCCTACCCGCACCTACGCACCTGTCATCAAGCGTCTGCTCGACGAGCTGCGTCCTGAGATTCACGGCATGGTTCACTGCACAGGCGGTGCCCAGACAAAGGTGCTGCACTTCGTCTCTGACAACTGCCGCGTGGTGAAGGACAACATGTTCCCTGTGCCACCGCTCTTCAAGGCCATCCACGAGTGCTCGGGCACCGACTGGCGCGAGATGTACCAGGTCTTCAACATGGGTCACCGCATGGAGATCTACGTCCGTCCGGAGGTTGCAGAGAAGGTCATCGCCATCAGCCGTGAGTTCAACATCGACGCTCAGGTGGTAGGACACATCGAAGAAGGCAAGAAGTCATTGACAATTAAGTCAGAATTCGGAGAATTCAATTACTAATTATGAGAAAAGCCATCATACAGATACTCTGCGTCGCATTCTGCGTCTTTGCGATGTACTGCCTCATCGACCACGACATAGTCTATTATCAGAAAGGCAACACAGTGCGCTTCGTCATCGGTGCATTGGCTACTGTCGGATGGATTGGCGTATCTTACAAAATAATTGCCCTCAAATACAATTGGCTAAAGAAATTAGCAGGGTTGTAAGCTTAAAAATAAGGGGTTGAAAAACCACTCATATTCCGGTGCAAAACAATTGGTAGCACTTACGGATTGTAAGTGCTACCAATGACCGCCCAAGATGCTACCAATGACAGGCCAAGATGCTACCAATGACGGGCCAAGAAGCTACCAATTGGTTTTCTAACACTTATTAACAAAAACTGTAAGTAAATCGGGCAAAAAAGTTACGAATTGTAAGCAAATGGGGCCTCTGTGCTTAAAACCCGTTGCAGGACATACATAGAATATCACAAACGAAATAATACATTTATGGACAACAATAGCATACTACAGAAGCTTGACGGCCTCGAGGCACGCTACGAAGAGGTCTCGACGCTCATAACCGACCCGTCGGTAATCGCTGACCAGCAGCGTTACGTCAAGCTGACACGCGAGTACAAAGACCTTGAGGACATCGTCAATCTCCGTCAGCGTTACATCAACTGCCTCAACGGCATAGCCGAGGCAAAGGATATCATCATGAACGAGTCAGACCCTGACATGAAGGAGATGGCCCGCGAGGAGCTGGCTGAGAATGAAGAGCTGCAGCCAAAGCTCGAAGAGGAAATCAAGATAGCCCTCGTGCCGAAGGATCCTGAGGACGCAAAGAATGTGCAGATGGAGATTCGCGCTGGAACAGGTGGCGACGAGGCATGTCTCTTTGCCGGCGACCTGTTTAAGATGTACAAGGCCTTCTGTGAGTCGAAGGGCTGGAGCCTTAGCGTTACTGACGTCTCAGAAGGTGCCGTTGGCGGATTCAAGGAGATTGACTTTGCCGTATCAGGCGATAACGTTTATGGCATCCTGAAATACGAGTCGGGCGTTCATCGCGTACAGCGCGTCCCTGTCACCGAGAGCAATGGCCGCATGCAGACCTCAGCCGCAACGGTTGCCGTACTCCCTGAGGCTGACCCGTTTGAGGTGAGCATCAACGAGGGTGAGATTAAGTGGGACACCTTCCGATCATCGGGCGCCGGCGGACAGAATGTCAACAAGGTGGAGTCGGGTGTCCGCGCACGCTACATGTGGAAGAATCCTAACACCGGCGAGGTGGAGGAGATTCTCATTGAATGTACCGAGACGCGTGACCAACCAAAGAATAAGGAACGCGCGCTCGCACGCCTGCGCACGTATATATATGATAAGGAGCACCAGAAGTATGTCGATGACATCGCCAACCGACGTAAGTCGCTTGTCTCAACAGGCGACCGCTCGGCAAAGATACGCACATATAACTTCCCGCAGGGACGTGTCACCGACCACCGCATAGGCTTCACGACACATGATCTGCCAGGCTTCCTCGGTGGCAACATACAGGCTATGATTGACGCACTTACCGTTGCCGAGAACGCTGAACGCATGAAAGAGGCGGAACTGTAAGGAGGTACAAAGCCCCACCCATCCTCCCCCAAGGGGAGGAGTCTTTAATAGTATTTACTTTTTCGGGGAAACATTAAGGAACTAAGCATATAGAAATCCTCCCCTTAGGCGACACGAAGTTAGCGCCCTTAAACAGAAGGTTAGGTAGCACTCTTATGGGACAGATATACACAAAGAAAAAGGACGAGCTGGACAAAGACGAGAAGACAATGAACGTCTCTGAGTTCATTGAGCGCATGGTCTCAAGCCAGCGCATACCGGACGAGCACCGCAAGGAAGACTACACAGAAGCAACAAAGTAACATTCTGATTTATAATATTTTATTTGTGATTTAGGGCAATATTTCCATTCATCACATAGTACATCATGCTCCGTAAAGTCTTCTACATACCTCTGCTGGCAGCATTGGTCTCATTGGCATGCTGTTCAAACATCGCTCCGGGCATTCTGCCCGAGGCAGAGAGTTCTGTCCCCGACTCGTTGAATGCCTGGCTGGAGATAGACACAGCACAGTATGCCCGTAATATAGAGTATCTGAAGACCGTCATCGGACAGAAACACAAGATATGTGTCGTCATGAAAGGCGACGCATACGGCAATGGCATAACGACACTCATGCCTGTCATCATGCGCGAAGGCATCAGCACGGTGGCCATAACAAGCAACAAAGAGGCACGCGATGTGCGTGCATCGGGCTACAAAGGCAGCATCGTACGCATACGACTCGCTACCGAAGGCGAGATAGCCGAGGGCATCGACCTTGGCATAGAGGAGCTCATCGGCAGCATACAGCAGGCCGAAGACATCAACAACATAGCCAAATCAAAGAATGTCACCGTAAGTTTTCATCTCGCGATAAATGCCAACGGCATGTCACGCAACGGAATAGAACTGAAGAACGGCTATGACGAGGCGTTGCAGATACTACGGCTTAGCAACCTTAAGTGTGTCGGCATGATGACTCATTACCCCGAAAACAAGGACGGAGCCATAATACAACAGCTGAACACATTCAAGGCGCAGACCGCCGAGTTGATACGGCGTGCAGGGCTAAGACGCTCTGAGATAACATTACACACGGCAGCAACCTACGCCTCACTCTATATCCCTGAGACGCGCATGGATATGGTGCGTGTCGGCTCAGCGCTGTATAACTACGGCTATACCAGCAAGTTTGACCGGTTCAAGAAAATTATGTCATTCAAGTCGTGTGTAACATCCGTGCAGGAATATCCTGCCGGCAACACCGTAAGCTATAAGCGCACACATCGCCTCAACCGACCGTCACGTCTGGCAAACATACCCGTCGGGTATGCCAACGGCATCTCAACAGCCATGGCTAACAAGGGGTTCATGCTCATACGTGGTCATCGTTGCCCTATCGTCGGCAACATCACGATGAACATCACGATGGTCGATGTTACCGACTGTCCTGACGTCAAGGCAGGCGACGAAGTTGTCATATACGGCCGGCAGGGCAATGACGAGATAACAGCGGCAGACATCTCTGCATGGAGCGGCACCAATCTGCTGTCGCAGAGCATGTTCTGGGCAGCAGCAAATCCTAAAATAGCAAAATAACAAATTAACGAATTAACGAGTTATGATTACCACACATGCCAGCAACGCCTACAACGTCGATGCCAATCATAATTGGTAAATTCGCAAAATTGTAAATTGGTTAATTCGCAAAGAAATATGAACAGAAAAGAGTTAGTAAACCAGATTCAGCAGAAGAAGAGCTTCCTCTGCGTAGGTCTTGATGTTGATCTGAAGAAAGTGCCACAGCATCTGCTTAACGAAGACGACCCTATCTTCGCATTCAACAAAGCCATCATCGACGCCACAGCTCCCTACTGCGTAGCATACAAGCCTAACCTCGCGTTCTACGAGGCATATGGCGTGAAGGGCATTATGGCTTTCGAGAAGACAGTAAAGTATCTGAAAGAGAACTATCCCGAGCAGTTTATCATAGCCGACGCTAAGCGCGGAGACATCGGAAACACATCAAAGATGTATGCCCGCACATTCTTCGGCGAGTATGACGTTGACGCTCTCACCGTAGCTCCTTATATGGGCGAGGACTCAGTCACACCGTTCCTCGACGGCTACGACAACAAGTGGGTCATACTACTTGCACTCACAAGTAACAAGGGATCATTCGACTTCCAGCTTACAGAGGACAAGGACGGCGAGCGACTCTTTGAGAAAGTCATCAAGCGCTCACAGCAATGGGGCAACGACGAGAACATGATGTACGTCGTAGGTGCTACACGCGGCGAGATGTTCAAGGACATCCGTGCCGTTGCGCCTAATTCTTTCCTGCTTGTTCCTGGTGTCGGTGCTCAGGGCGGCTCGCTTGAGGAAGTATGCAAATACGGCATGATAGCCGACTGCGGCCTTCTCGTCAACTCAAGCCGCGGCATCATCTACAAGTCTGCCGACGTTGACTTCGCCGAGGCAGCAGCCGAGGCTGCCAAGGCACTGCAGCAGCAAATGTCCAAAATATTAGGCTAACAAAAGTATTAAGGTGGGTTCTACTAATTCGCTTTGACAGATTTACGAGAGATTTTCAGAATCAAAGTGTCATGATCTTGAAGGCGCATAGCGGGCTATGCAACTGAAAGTTATGACAGTTTGAACTGAAAAGATCCGTAAAGATGGCAAAACGTCAAAACCCACAAATTAGTTAAACATTACGGTGGGAATTAATAGAACCCACCTTAAAAGTTCCTCCCCTTGGGGGCGGTTAGGTGGGGCATGAAGATCATCAACGACCCGGTACACGGATTCATAAAGATACCTCGCGGACTGCTGCTGAGCATCATTCAGCACCCGCTGATGCAACGACTCACACGCATCAAGCAGCTGGGCATGTCAAACTTTGTTTACCCAGGAGCTCAGCACACACGATTCCAACACTCGATAGGTGCATATCACCTGACGAGTGAGGCTATCCTTGCGCTTACACAGAAGGGCGTCTTCATCTTCGACTCAGAGGCCGAAGCCGTCGAGGCTGCCATCCTGATGCATGACATCGGACACGGACCGTTCTCACACGTGCTTGAGAACACGCTCATCTCAGGCATCTGCCATGAGGACATCTCGCTGAAGATGATGGAACAGATAAACCATGACCTCGGCGACCAGCTCAACCTCGCGCTCAAGATATTCAAAGACGAGTACCCAAAACACTTCCTTCATCAGCTGATATCATCACAGCTGGACATGGATCGACTCGACTATCTCTCACGAGACTCGTTCTTTACCGGCGTACAAGAAGGCTCCATCGGTTGCGCACGCATACTGAAGATGCTCAATGTCACAGACGATGAACTGGTGCTTGACATCAAAGGGCTCTACTCCATCGAGAGCTACCTGACCTCACGACGTTCAATGTACTGGCAGGTATATCTGCATAAGACCGTCGTGGCATGCGAGAAAGTCCTTGTCAACCTGCTCCGCCGTGCCAAACATCTTGCAAAGAACGGCACAGAACTCTTTGCATCGCCCGCCTTGCGCTATTTCCTGTACAACGATGTCAATCGCGAAATGTTCGAGACCGACCCACAGGCACTGCACAACTACTCTATTCTTGACGACAACGACATATGGTCAGCTATTAAGGTATGGATGGACAACGACGATAAGATACTAAGTCTGCTGGCCACCAATCTCATCAACCGCCATCTCTTCAGGGTGGAGATACATGATGAGGAAGTACAGCCAGAACACATAGCAGAGATACGTGAGTCAATAGCCAGCCATTACGGGATAAGCTACGAAGACACGGAGTACCTGTACAGCATCAACAGTATCGAGAAGAACATGTACGACTTCAACGGCGACGGCATAAAGATACTTCAGAAAGATGGTACGGCATGCGATATCTGCGAGGTCTCAGAGTTGCTTGACACAACACTTATAAGCCGACAAAAAGCAAAGTATTACCTATCATATCAGCGGTTTTAGTGCTCTTTTTGGCACAAAAGATATGAAAACTTACTAAAAAGCGAATGGTTTTTTGGTAGATAGAAAAGTTTTTTGTATCTTTGCACGGAATTATATACAATAAGAATCTAACGGTGGGAAGTATATCACACCCCACCTTAACAACAATACAATGGAATTTACAGCAAAACAGATTGCAGAGTTCATTCAGGGACGTGTCGTCGGTGATGAGAACGCATCAGTAAACACGTTCGCCAAGATTGAAGAAGGAAAACCTGGGGCTATATCTTTCCTTTCAAATCAGAAGTACACCCACTACATCTACGATACGAAGTCAACAATAGTTCTTGTTGACGAGAGCCTTGAGCTGGAGCACGAAGTATCGTGTACACTTATCCGGGTGAAGAGTGCCTATGAGGCTGTTGCAAAGCTGCTGCAGCTCTACGAGTCGATGAAGCCGAAGAAAAAAGGCATAAGCACGCTGGCATCCATCGCACCTACCGCGAAGATCGGCGAGGACTGCTACATCGGCCCATTTGCTGTCATCGGTGAGAACGTCACCATCGGCAAAGAGTGCATCATACATCCAAACGTTGTCATTGATGACGGCGTCACCATCGGCAACAACACCGAGATATACAGCAACGCTGTCATCTATCACGGCTGCAAGGTAGGCAACAACTGCATACTGCATGCAGGTTGTGTCATCGGTGCCGACGGCTTCGGCTTCGCACCGACAGCCAACGGCTACGACAAGATTCCGCAGATAGGCATCGTGACGATAGAAGACAACGTCGAGATAGGCGCCAACACATGTGTTGACCGCTCCACAATGGGCTCGACATACGTCCGTAAGGGAGTGAAGCTCGATAACCTTGTGCAGATAGCCCATAACACCGACATCGGTGCCAACACTGTGATGTCAAGCCAGGTTGGTGTTGCCGGTTCAACGAAAGTTGGCGAGTGGTGTATGTTCGGCGGTCAGGTAGGCATCTCAGGTCATATCACCATCGGCGACCATGTCATGTTCGGCGCACAGTCAGGTGTTCCAAGTTCCGTTAAGAGCAACCAGCAACTCATCGGCACACCGCCAATGGAGATGAAGCCATTCTTCCGCTCGCAGGCTATGTTCCGCCGTCTGCCGGATATGTATAAAGAGCTCTGTGCACTGCGTAAGGAACTCGACGAGCTGAAGTCAAAATAAACAAGATGTACAATTTTACAATCTACTATGTACCATTTATTTAGTCATTTAGGTATTTAGGTGGGTTCTATTAATTCCCACCGATGAAATATTTAAATTTTGGGCTAATATCGTTTTGTCATCTTTTGGCCTCTTTTCGGTTCAAGCTGTCAACTCTTTCAGTCGTTATGCCCGCATAACTCCATCAAGAAGTTGTCACTTTGATCTCGAAAATAGCCTCAAAATCTGCCAAAGCGAATTAATAGAACCCACCTTTAGTAATTTCAAATGCTGCAAATGCACGATAGCATAAATAAATGAATAGCCAAATATTAAAATAAATAGTAAATTGTAAATAGTCAAATAGTAAACAATCACAATGTCAAAGCAGAAAACACTTAAAGGCAGCTTCTCACTCTGTGGCAAAGGCTTGCACACAGGCCTCAGCCTCACCGTGACCTTCAATCCTGCCCCAGAGAACACAGGATACAAGATTCAGCGTATCGACCTCGAAGGCGAGCCAATAATTGACGCCATCGCCGAGCGTGTCATCGACACACAGCGCGGCACCGTACTCGCCGATGTGAAAGGACAGATACGTGTCTCTACCGTTGAGCATGGCCTCTCAGCCCTCTATGCCCTCGGCATTGACAACTGTCTCATTCAGGTCAACGGTCCGGAATTTCCTATTCTCGACGGTTCTGCAGCGCCATATGTTGCAAAGATAAATCAGGTGGGTACTGTAGAGCAGAACGCTCCGAAGGACTACTACATCATCCGCCACAAGATAGAGGTAAAGGACGAGCAGAGCGGCTCATGCATAACCATTCTGCCTGACGAGGAGTTCTCCATAACAGCAATGTGCTCGTTCGACTCTAAGTTCATCAGCTCGCAGTTTGCCACCCTCGACAATATGGAGAACTATACTGACGAGATATCAGCAGCCCGCACCTTCGTATTCGTCCGTGACATCATGCCTCTCCTGCAAGCCAACCTCATCAAAGGCGGTGACATGGACAACGCCATTGTCATCTACGAGCGCGAGCAGGACCAGCAGACCGTTGACTCACTGTGCGACAAACTCGGCGTGCCACGCATCGACGCAACGAAGCTCGGGTACATACAGCACTGCCCATTGGTATGGGACAACGAGTGCACCCGTCACAAACTGCTTGACATCATAGGTGATATGGCCCTCATCGGCAAGCCTATAAAGGGACGCATCATAGCCACCCGCCCAGGCCACACCATCAACAACAAGTTCGCACGCCTGATGCGCAAGGAGATAAAGAAGCACGAGGTACACGCTCCTAACAACGACCCTAACGCAGCACCTGTCATGGACATAAACCGCATCCGTGAGCTGCTGCCGCATCGCTACCCTATGCAGCTTGTTGACAAAATCATCGAACTGGGGCCAACGTCAATCGTCGGACTTAAGAACATCACGTCAAACGAGCCATTCTTCCAGGGACACTTCCCACAAGAGCCTGTCATGCCTGGCGTACTGCAGATAGAGGCCATGGCACAATGTGGCGGCCTTCTCGTGCTCAACACCCTCGACGAGCCGGAACGTTGGTCAACATATTTCCTTGCCATCGACAACGTCAAGTTCAAGCAGAAAGTAATTCCTGGCGACACACTGCTCTTCCGCGTGGAGTTGCTCTCGCCTGTCCGTCACGGCATTTCGACAATGAAGGGCTATATGTTCGTAGGCGACAAAGTCGTCAGCGAAGCTACCTTCACGGCACAGATTATAAAGAACAAATAAACAACATGTACGATTTTACCATGTACCATGTACTATTTATTTAGACATTGAGATATTTGGACATTTACAATCTTACAATGTACAATCTTCCATTTGTTCAGACATTTAGAGATTCTGACATTTCAGAAGGCTTGAACTGTACTGCACAAAAAGATGAATAAATAAATATCAAAATAAATGGTAAATAGTAAATGAATAAACAGTAAATAGCTATGGCAAACCTAATCAGCCCAATGGCATACGTCCATCCCGACGCAAAGCTTGGAGACAACAACATCATCGGGCCATTCTGCTACATCGACGCAGACGTCGTCATAGGCGACAACAACGTCATGCAGAACTCGGTGACTCTCAACCAAGGCCTCCGCATGGGTTCAAACAATGAGATATTCCCAGGAGCAAGCCTCTCGACGAAGCCTCAGGACCTCAAGTTCCACGGCGAGATAACAACCTGTGAGATAGGCGATAACAACTCCATACGCGAGAATGTGACCATATCACGAGGCACATTCTCAAAAGGAACGACGAAGGTAGGCAACAACAACCTGCTCATGGAGAATATGCACATCGCACACGACTGTGTCATCGGCAACAACTGCATCATCGGCAACTCAACCAAGTTTGCAGGCGAAGTGGTCGTTGACGACTGCGCCATCATCTCGGCCGAGTGCCTCTTCCACCAGTTCACACACATCGGCGGATACGTCATGATACAGGGTGGCACACGCACAAGCCAGGACATCCCGCCTTACGTCATAGCAGGCAAGGAGCCAGTACGCTTCGCCGGTCTGAACCTCGTAGGCCTCCGCCGCCGTGGTTTCTCCAACGAGACAATACTTGCCATACGCGAAGCCTACAACACCATCTACTCAAAAGGCATCATAAAGGAAGGCATCGACGAAGTAAAGAATGCCATGGAGCTCACGCCAGAGATTCAGTACATCATCAACTTCATCGAGACAGCACAGCGAGGCATAATACGCTAAGCGTTATGTCTCAACATATTAGGTGGGTTATATTAATTCCCACCGCAATGTTTGACTAATTTGTGGGTATTGACGTTTTATCATCTTTACGGATATTTACAGTTCAAACCGTCATAATTTTCAGTTGCATAGCCCGCTATGCGCCTTCAATATTATGACACTTTGATTCTGAAAATCTGCCGTAACTTTGCAAAAGCGAGAGCAAAGCAAGCTTGCGTGCTATGCCGAGCGCAGGCAAAGTCTCAAAGAAAATCTGCCAAAGCGAATTTAGTGACGATAAAAAAATAACTTGGTACAAAATAAGTTTGCACGCTTTACCTCATCTTATGGCCTCTTTTGAGTCCTATCTTCGGTCACGTAGCCCGCTACGTTCCCTCTGAGTAGGTCTCAAAATAGCCTCATAATCTGAGGCAAATCGTACCAACTTATTGTTTTACCGTCACTTACAGAACCCACCGTTAGCGTTAATATCATCACGACAGAACATTCGTGATGACAAAAAGAAATGCAGAAACTCATCGTCATCCTTGGTCCTACCGGTGTCGGCAAGACAGAGCTATGTCTTGCCGTGGCTGAGCATCTGGGTTGCGAGATAATAAACTGCGACTCACGACAGCTGTTCCGTGAGATACCTATAGGCACTGCCGCGCCTTCTGCTGCACAACAGCAGAGGGTGCGGCATTATTTTGTTGGTACACTGTCCGTCACCGACTACTATTCGGCCTCTGAGTATGAACATGACGTCATCAGCCTGCTGGAGCAGCATCCGACGACCAACTACATACTCACCGGAGGCTCGATGATGTACATCGACGCTGTCTGCAACGGCATCGACGAGATGCCGACAATCGACGACGCACTGCGTGACAAGTTGAAGCAGCGCCTGCAGACAGAGGGATTGGAACGCCTCGTTGAGGAGCTTCGCCACCTCGACCCCGACCATTGGGCTGTTGTTGACAAGAAGAACCCACGCCGCATACTGCATGCGCTGGAGGTATGCATACAGACAGGACGCCCCTACTCCACTTTCATGCGACGCGAGAAAATGCAGCGACCGTTCGACGTCATAAAGATTGGGCTGACACGGCCTCGCGAAGAGCTGTACAACCGCATAAACCAGCGAGTGCTGCAGATGGTCAATGACGGCCTCATCGACGAAGCCCGCAGCGTCTATCACCTACGACATCTCAACTCATTGAATACCGTCGGATACAAGGAGATGTTCAGTTATTTCGACTGTAAGATAGACCTTGACGAGGCAATACGCCAGATACAATCAAACAGCCGGCGATATATGCGAAAGCAAGAGACATGGTTCAAACGAGACAGTGAAATTATGTGGTTTAATCCTACTGATGTTAAAGAAATCATAAATTATATTGACGATTCTCTCTCTTTAGAGAGAAAATGATTACCTTTGCAGAATTATAATCATAAAGGTGGGTTCTATTAATTCCCACCGCCATATTTAACAAGTTTGTGGGTAGTTACGTTTTGCCACCTTTGCAGATCTTTTCAGTTCAAACTGCAAGAACTTTCAGTTGCATAGCCCGCTATGCGCCTTCAAGATTCTTACACTTTGCTCCTGAAAATATCTTGCAAAATCTGCCAAAGCGAATTAACAGAACCCACCTAAAACCATAACAAGACAACAACTATGAATATCAGAAGCATCGTTGGAGAAATAGGAAAAAAGTGCAGCGCATCATGGAGATGGTACAAATCTCTATACCAAGGACGTGCATGGTACACCAAGACTGCCGTAGGCTTCGTAAGCCTCCTCATCATGTTCTTCCTGTACCTCGGCGCTGTCGATGTTAACCTGTTCTGGCTCTTCGGCAAATCGCCGGGCTTCTACGACATAAAGAATCCTAAGACAAACGAGGCATCAGAGCTGTATGCCGCTGACCTTGACCCTAAGACAGGCAAGCCTATACTCTTGGGCAAGTACTTCAACGAGAACCGTACTCCAGTGGAATACAGTGACGTCAACCCTATGTTCTGGCGCGCACTCATAGACACTGAGGACGAACGCTTCTACAAACACTGGGGCATTGACCCTATCGGACTCTTCGCCGCCGCCAAGGATGCAGCAACAGGACGTGGCGGACGCGGTGCCTCGACCATCACACAGCAGCTGGCAAAGAACATGTTCCGCATGCGTACCAACTACAGCACCGGCCTCATCGGCTACATCCCGGGCCTCAAGATGCTGGTGATGAAGTCGAAGGAATGGATTCTGGCCACCAAGCTCGAGATGTGTTACACCAAGGAGCAGATAATAACGATGTATGCCAACACCGTCGATTTCGGCTCGAATGCCTTCGGAATAAAGACCGCATCAAAGACTTACTTCAACACAACGCCGGCAAAGCTGAGAACCGAACAGGCCGCAGTGCTCGTCGGTATGCTGAAGGCGACGACATACTACAACCCTCTCACCAACCCCGAAAACTCAAAACAACGCCGTAATCAGGTCCTTGAGAACCTTGTCAGCCATAACGATCTGTCGCGTGCCGAGTGCAACGAGCTGAAGCAAACAGACATAACTCTCAACTACAGCGTAGAGTCTAACTACGACGGACAGGCACAGTACTTCCGCAATGCCGTAGCCGACTATCTCAAGGACTGGTGCGAGGCAGAGGGCATCGACCTCTATTCTGACGGCCTTAAGATATACACCACCATCGACACCCGTATGCAGAAGTATGCCGAGCAGGCAGCCATCAAGCAGATGCGACAGGTGCAGCAGAACTTCAAGGCTCACTGGGGAAACACTCACCCATGGCAGGACGAAGATCACAACGAGATAGAAGGATTCATCGAAGGCATAGCAAAGAAGCAGCCCGTCTATAAGGCTCTGACGGCAAAATATCCTAACAACCCCGACTCTATAGAGTATTATCTCAACAAGCCTCACATGGTCAAGGTCTTCGACTATGAGAAAGGCGAGATAGAGAAGGAGATGTCAACGATGGACTCCATACGTTACATGGTCAGCTACATGCACTGCGCGTTCATCGCCATGGAGCCTAACACCGGTCAGGTCAAGGCTTGGGTGGGCGATATCGACTTCAACCACTGGAAGTACGACAAGGTTACGGCAATGCGTCAGCCAGGCTCTACGTTCAAGCTTTTTGTCTATACCGAGGCCATGAATCAGGGTCTGACACCTTGCGACAAGCGTCGCGACGAGTACTTCTCAATGCAGGTATATGACGAGAAGAAGAAGAAGGAGGTGACATGGACACCATCTAACGCCAACGGATACTTCACAGGCGACTCCATGGCTCTGAAGTCGGCATTCGCAAAGAGTATCAACTCCGTTGCCGTACGCCTCGGACAGGAGATGGGCATAAAGAACATAGCACGCACAGCTCATGATATGGGCATCAAATCGCCTCTCGATGAGACACCGTCACTGCCTTTGGGATCAAGCGACGTCAACCTCCTTGAGCTTGCTGACGCTTACTGCACCGTGGCTGACAACGGACGACAGCACGAGCCGGTACTCGTGACACGCATCGTCGATCGCGACGGCGAGGAGATTTACGTCGGGCCGTCAGAGGCAAAGCAGGTAATACCTTACAAGTCAGCATTCCTCATGCAGCAACTCCTGCAGGGCGGCATGCGCGAGCCTGGCGGCACAAGTCAGTCGCTGTGGGGATACGTCGGAAACTTCCGCGACACGGAGTTCGGAGGCAAGACGGGAACGTCAAACAACCACTCCGACGCCTGGTTCATGGGCGTATCGCCAAAGCTCGTCGTCGGCGCGTGGGTAGGTGGCGAATACAGATGCATCCACTTCCGTACCGGAGCGCTGGGTCAAGGCTCGCGAACGGCACTGCCTATCTGCGGATACTTCCTGCAGTCGGTATTCGCCGACTCACATTTCAAGCAGTATCATGCTAAGTTCGACACGCCTAACGACCCAGACATCGAGCGCAACATGTACATCTGCGACAGCTACTACGAGCACCGTCGCGACACGCTTCAGGCCGACAGCATCGCCCCTCGCGATGATGATGAAGAAATGATTGAGCTTGACGAGGACGGCAACCCTATCGCGAAGCCGGCTCATGAGGCTACAGAAAAGAAGAAGGCCGAGGAGCATCCGATGACCATCGACGACTTCTGATGACATCACCGAAGGTGGGTACTGCCCACCAAAGACACTTGGCACCGGCTGAGTACATGCAGTTCATCGTCTAAGATGCTACGAATGACAACTTGAAGGGTTGCGAATAACGACGCAAACAGCTACGTATGGCGACGCAAAGACTGAGTAATTACAACACAAAGACTCGGTAATTACATTGTAAAGACTCAGTAATTGCAGCACAAAGACTGAGTAATTGCGACGCCACAAAATACTGCTAACATCGTAAGAAGCATTCCTTCAAGCTGTTACAAGATACAAGAAGAAAACAGAGTGGCTACCGCGGCTGCATCTGTCTGCCGAAGGGCTTACATCACGAACATACCAAATGGCAAATGATATTGACTTGACAAACCCACAGTTCCAGAATGCGCTCAACATCATTGAGCGCACACAGAACTCATTGTTCCTGACGGGAAAGGCAGGAACAGGCAAGTCAACATTCCTGCGATACATCGACGAGACGACGAAGAAGAAGCACGTCATTCTCGCACCAACAGGAATTGCTGCCATCAACGCGGGCGGACAGACGCTGCACTCGTTCTTTAAGATACCGTTCCATCCGCTCGTCCCGAACGACGTTCAGTTCAGCATACGCAACATACGTAACACGCTGAAATACAACGCCGAAAAGATTCGGCTAATACGCGAGCTTGAGTTGATTATCATCGACGAGATTTCGATGGTCCGCGCCGATATCATCGACTTCATAGACAAGGTGCTGCGCATATACTCACGCAATCTGCGACAGCCTTTCGGTGGCAAGCAGTTACTGCTTGTGGGAGATGTCTATCAGCTGGAACCCGTATTGAAGGAGGACGACCGACGGTTGCTGCAACCGTTCTATACCTCTGCCTATTTCTTCTCAGCGATAGTATGGCGGCAGATGCAGCTTGTAAGCATTGAGCTGACAAAGGTATACCGACAGACGGACACAGAGTTCATCGCAATACTCGACCGCATACGCGAGTCGCAGGCAACAGACAGCGACCTGCGCAACATCAATGCCCGTGTGGTGGCTACTCCACAGGTAGTGCCCGCCTCGACGCAGAAGGCTGATAGTGAAGCTGATAGCGAGGACAACGAACTCGCAATAACGCTGTCAACGCGACGCGACTCTGTTGACTATATCAACGAGAAGAAACTGGCAGAGCTGCCAGGTGATGTCACAACGTATCACGGTGTCATAAAGGGCGACTTCCCCGAGACGATGCTGCCAACGCTAATGGAACTGGAGATAAAGCCAGGAGCACAGATCATCTTCATAAAGAACGATCAGGAACGCCGGTGGGTGAACGGCACCTTAGGAGTCGTCACGGGCATGGATAATGACGAAGGCAAGATATATGTCCACACAGAGAACGGCGACGACTGGGACGTAGAACAGGCGCAATGGGCCAATGTCCGCTACACCTTCAACGAGCAGGAAAAGAAAATCGAGGAGGAGGAGCTCGGCACGTTCACGCAATATCCCATACGCCTCGCATGGGCCATCACAGTGCACAAGTCGCAGGGACTGACGTTCAACCACGTAAACATCGACTTCACCGGAGGGGCCTTCGCAGGAGGCCAGACATACGTGGCGCTGTCACGATGCCGCTCGTTAGAGGGCATAACGCTGAAGGAGCCGCTGCACCACCGCGACATCTTCGTACGCACCGAGGTAAAGCAGTTTGCACGGCAATATAACGACCAGCATGCCATTGAGTCGGCTCTGAAGC
>R03__coassemble_222_pt1 | contig 35844 bp, 31 predicted proteins | sample R03__metabat2_low_PE_024 | metagenome-assembled genome bin R03 | reverse complement strand
CGATATTAGCCCATACATTAAACATATCATCGGTGGGAATTAATAGAACCCACCTTAATTCTTAAATTCTTGATAATAAAAGATTTGGCATATGCAAGGCGTTGTTTGAACTGAAGCGAAGAGCTCTGTTACTTAACCTGAATAACCAGATACTTGCTTGTTGACCAGAATACGTCAGGGTTGGTAATGCGCAGTACATACTGCTTTGATGCGTCAGGCTGCAGCGTGTAGCTTGATGCTGGGTGTGCCGTGAGCAGTTTTGCTGACTTTGAATACAGCTTTATCTCCTTATCGACACGGATGTCAATCTTCGTGAAGTAGCTCTTGTTGAAGTTCGACTGCAGCACCTTGCCGTCCTCTACGATGCGGTTGGCCTTCAGCTCTTTCTTTGTGCCGAAGACATACCATGCTGTGTGAATCTGACGATCCTGGTTGTTGATGGTGTTAGTCTTCTCTTCTGTCTCGGTCTTGAGCTGTGCCACATCCTCGTTGAGGGTGTTGACGGTCTGGTCAAGCTCTGCTATGTGTACGTCCTTCTGTGCCAGTTCGTTACGTAATACAGCCAGCTGCTGTGTCTTGTCCTCAAGCTCTGCTGTCAGATTCTCGATGGTTGTCTTCAGCTGTTCGGCAGCAACGCTGCCCTCGCGTGCCTGCTTCTGCAGCTTGGCAATGAGCTCGCGGTTGTGCTTCATGGTCTGTGCTATGAAGCTCATGTCGTTGCGAATCTGTGTTGCCTTGTTTGTACTCTCGCCGTCCTTGGCCAGTGTGACACGGTTTTCAGCAGCAGATATCTGACGGAAACCATCCTGAATCTCGTTGAGTGTAGAGAGCATGTCGTTGATTTCGTTGTCTTTCTGCTCGATGATACGGTTCAGCGAGTCTGTCTTCTCGGTGTCGTTTGTTGCAGCTTGCTGCTTTGTGTTGTCGCACGCTACGAGGCCTGCCAGGCAGAGTGCAATGACGATTAGCTTTTTCATACTGTCTTTATTTTTCTTTTTCGTTTCTATTCTTGGCTTTTGTTTTCTCCGCTCCGGCGAGTATGATGACTATCTCACCTTTTGGCGGAGTATCGGTAAAGTGCTGTATAACCTCTGCGAGTGAACCGCGTGTGGACTCTTCGTGAATCTTGCTTATCTCTCGGCAGACGCTCACCTGACGGTCGTCGCCGTAGTATTCGGCAAACTGCTGTAGCGTCTTGACAAGGCGATAGGGCGACTCGTAGAATATCATGGTGCGCTCCTCGGTGCGCAGCTGCTCCAGACGTGTCTGCCGTCCTTTCTTCTGTGGTAGGAATCCTTCGAAGCAGAACTTGTCGCATGGCAGCCCTGAGCTTACCAATGCCGGCACGAAGGCTGTCGCTCCGGGCAGCGTCTGCACCTCGATGCCAGCGGCTACGGCTTCACGTACGAGGAAGAATCCTGGGTCGGAGATGCCTGGCGTGCCGGCGTCGGTGACGAGGCATATTGTCTGTCCGGCCTTCAGACGCTCCACGACGCCTGCCGATGTGCCATGTTCGTTGAACTTATGGTGGGCCATCAGTGGCTTGTGTATGTCGTAATGCTTCATCAGCACACTCGATGTTCGGGTGTCCTCGGCAAGGATAAGGTCGGCTTCTTTCAGCAGACGAACGGCACGGAATGTCATATCCTCCATATTGCCCACTGGCGTGGGTACGAGATAAAGTATTCCCATAATTGAGTACAAAAATACTTTAATTCTGTGATATAAGCAAAAAAAACGTTCAAGTTCTTTGCTTTTTTAAATTCTTTTTGTACTTTTGCGTAAAAATACGAATAATTATGGATAATATAAATGGTGAGATGCGTCACACGGGACGTATCGAGGTCGTCTGCGGCTCTATGTTCTCCGGTAAGACAGAAGAACTGATACGTCGCCTTAAACGTGCCAAGTTTGCCAAGCAGAGGGTGGAGATATTCAAGCCGTCGATAGACACGCGATATTCTGAAGAGGACGTGGTGAGCCACGACCGGACATCAATACCGTCAACTCCGGTAGAGTCGTCGGGCTCGATACTGTTGCTGACGAGTGAGATTGATGTTGTCGGAATAGACGAAGCGCAGTTCTTTGACGACGGTCTCGTTGATGTCTGTAACGAGTTGGCAAACAGGGGCGTGCGCGTTATCTGTGCCGGGCTGGATATGGACTTCCGCGGTAAGCCGTTCGGACCTATGCCTGCTCTCATGGCTGTTGCTGACGATGTGACGAAGGTTCATGCCATCTGTGTACGCTGCGGCTCGCTGGCATACGTCAGCCATAGATTTGTAGAGGGCGAAAAGCGTGTCCTCATAGGCGAGACGGAGACTTATGAGCCGCTGTGCCGTGAGTGCTATCAGAAAGCCATGGGGCTGGTGTAGGCCGCCAGGTTGAAAGCAAAGCGTCAATCAGCATGCATTAGTCATGATTCAGTTTGGGTGGGTCTGGTTAATTCGCTTTGGCATGTGAGGACGGCTGTATGTAAACATTGAATAAGCGGGAACTGGTCTTGATAATTCGTTTCAAGAACAGGCTTTCGTAAAAACACGCTTCATGTTTTGTAAAAACAGACACTCTGTTTTTACAAAACGTATCGTCTGTTTTTACATAACGTATCGGATGTTTTTGCAAAACGTATCGGATGTTTTTGCAAAACGTATCGTCTGTTTTTACAAAATACGGCGGATGTTTTTGTAAAACACATTCTCTGTTTTTACAAAACGTATCGTCTGTTTTTGCTAAACGCATTCTCTGTTTTTACAAAACGTATCGTCTGTTCGGTGACAGCATAATTCTTCTCAGAGACTTGCAGACGTTCTGGCCCGTAATTTAGCTCCTCATAGAACGTTGTTCTTGAACAAAAACTGCGCCAGCAACTCAGGGCGGGAAAGCCCCGTGAGTACTGGCGCAGTATTTTTTGTTATAAGCAAGAACTGCCTCTATGACGCATGGTATGATTGGGAATTCATATCACGCATATAGAATCTCCCATTATCTCGGATATCAATTCTGTTTTGTCAGCTCCTCGATATATCTTACAATGAATGGTCGTAATTCTGGCAAATCAGTAGTGACGGTGTCCCATAAGCCTTCCTTACTCACCTGATAGTATTCATGGACGAGGTAATGACGCATGCCGCGAATTACCTTCCACGGAACTTCAGGGTGAGTTTCAACAAATTTGTCTGTTAACTTATATGCAGCCTCGCCTATTATCTCAGTCATCTTTACGATGCCATAATAGCGAACATGGTCTTTGTCCAAATCCTCATAAGACAGATTGGGCACAAGAGCCATAAGGTTATCTATCTGTTGAAGGATATGTCGCAAACGGTCTATGTCACGAATCGCTTCTCTCATGACTTCTCGTATATCAATATTTTATCATGGTTGGCAGATTCAACGGCAAATGGCATTAAGGTACCGTCCTCAACAAGATCTACCTTACGCCCCAAAATTTGCTGCAACTGCTGCTGGATACGCACGATTGTAAACAACCCCACACGTTGGTTGGTACGGTCATACTGCACAAGGATGTCAACATCTGAATCCTGACGTTCCTCACCACGACTATACGACCCAAAGAGCCATGCCCTCTGGATTGGCTGCGTCTGAAAATATGTCTTGATAGGTTCAATAAATGATGTTGACATAACTCTATTCTACTGGAATTTCGAGGGCAAAGGTACTAAAGTTATTTCATTCTACCAAATATTTTACATAAAAATAGCTTAAAGACCAAAAAACTGCGCCAGCAACTCATGGTGAGAAAGCCTCATGAGTGCTGGCGCAGTATTTGACTATAACAAGCTCGTCTCTGCCACCATTGTTGGTTCCTCTTCATTTGGAGCATATCCTGCTTTGTAACCAGCTACGTTGATAATAGGCGCGTCAAGAGCAAAACTTATACGAGCAATGGTGTTGGTGGTGAAGTTATGTCTGCCTGTAAGCCATTTGCTCACCTCTGACTCTCGCTTACCAAGTTTTTTGGCAAGATCACGCTGAGTCATCCCTTTTTGCTTTAGCACGTCGGCAATGCGGTCAGCAATAGCAAATGAAAGGTCAAACTCTGCCTTGCACTCTGCCGGTATGGCGTCAAGACATTCACGAAATAGTGCATTCTGTATCATAAGTCAAATGTTGCTTTGTCAATACCTGTGATTACGTTGTTCTCAATGGTTATAGTTCCATTCTTTTGAGCCTGCCTGAGCAGTTCATCGAACTTCTGCAAATCCATCACATAACCACTTAACATCTCATCTTCCTGATAGGTTCGCGTTGCCTTTTCGCCACCATTGCCAACAATCAGTATCTGGTCAGAAATGCGAAGACAATAAAGGCGCAAATGCTTGGAATCAAGAGACAATGCACACAAATCATCTTTCATCCGACCCTCACTGCGGAAGAAACGTTCCAATGCTCCCCGCTCAACAATCTTTGCAAGAGCCATGATGATTGTCTGGAAATCATGATTAAGCCTTGCGTTGCTCTTGAAAGTCGTAAGAAACTTCTCATACTCGCTCAACTCATCACCATTGAAGCAGATTGAGTAAAGGCTCACATTGTCATTCTGCTCTATTGTTTTAACAGTAGCTTTCTTCGACATAATAGTTTCGCTTTTAGAATTTCTTCGGCAAAGTTACAAAGAAATCCTCATACCACAACACTTTTAAGTGAATAATTTCACTTTAAGATGAAGTTTTAACATTTCAGTGCATTATAAAACAAGAAAAACTGCGCCAGCAACTCCATGGGCGGGAAAGACCCGTGAGTGCTGGCGCAGTTTTTGTATTGCTTCTTCTTATGCCAAAACTTGTTCTGGCGGAAGGTTCAGAATCTTGACTATCTTGCGAGTGGTGCTCAGGGTTGGCTCAGCTTTGTCGTTGATATACTCGCTCATCCGGCTGGCGCTAACACCTATCTGCCGTGCCAGTTCCTTTGCCGTCATGCCGAGTTCATAGAGTGTTTCACGCATAAGACTGCCAAGCGTCGGTTTATCAACAGGATAGTGTTTCTGCTCATAGTCCTCAACGATAGAACTGACAATGTCCAACTCTATAGAGTTCTTGTCATCGAGTGGTGTTTCCTTGTGTACGAACGGCAGGAGTTCTTCCATGCGCTCAAGAGCATACTCATATTGCTGCTTAGTGATATTCTCCATAATTGCATCCTCCTATATGTTTTTACAGTCTATGTGATCATAATCCTTATGACGTCCTACCCAACGCACAAACACCTTCTGCCTTAGAGTGCTGGCGCAATGTTTGGCTATAAGGTATTCGGTTCAGCAACCATCGTCGGTTCTTCCTCGACCATCTTATAGTGACTCGGTTCGGGTGATGTTGGTTTGATGATATCGTCATTCAGCACTGTCGCAATCTTTGCAATCGTTGCTATGGTGAGGTTATGAGTGCCACTCAGCCAACGGCTCACCTCCGTCTCTGTCTTGCCTAACTTCCGTGCAAGGTCACGTTGCGACATCCCTCGTTCATCAAGAATGTCATAGATGCGGTTGGCAATAGCCACACATAGGTCAACCTGCTTCTTTATCTCTGGCGGAGTCGTCCGCCGGATTTCGTCCATTAATGCATTAGTCTTCATCATTTTCCTCATCATCAATAGTGAAACATAAAGGACCATTAAGATTCGTCCCGTTAATAGTTACCACATTGTGGTTTTCCTGACGCTTTATTTCGATATCTATCTTCTGAAGCGTTTGTACACATTTATGCAGATGTGCATCAACTTCATACGTCCTTGTCGTTTTCAATCCGCCGTTACCAAGTATAAGCACTTTATGACTAAGATTCAAGCAATACAGACGCAAGCTCGAAGTGTCAATGTGTGAAGGCAAGCCCATGACACGGTCGTGTATCCTCCCTTCATATCTGAAGTATCTGTCTTCGGCTCCATTCTGTTTGATGATATCCAGACGCCTGATTATAACTTGCAAGTCGGCAAGATGGGATTCTTTGTAAGCAAGCAGAATTTCTCAAACTCGGTATATTCCTCACCCTCGAAGCGAGGGGAGTAAAGACTCACCTTCTCACCACTTTCAAGTAATTCTATAATAAGATTCTTCTCCATGTCTATATTCTATTCGCCCGCAAAGTTAAACATAAAAGTTGAATTGTGCAAGAAAAATGAGGGAAATCTTTACTTTTATGTTGATTTTTATTGAGGAGAACACAAAAACTGCGCCAGCAACTCTCGGACGGAAAGCCGAATGAGTGCTGGCGCAGTATGTTATCATCCTGACTGTGAGGATGTGTGTAGTGTGTGCTTTGTAATCAACGGAACCTGTCCCCGATGATTCTAATATTTAACTAACTGTTGATAAATTATTTACGTACAGGACGAATGGTTCTACCCATGCATCTAAAACGATTGTAATAGTCGCTTCCAGTACTAACCACACTTATGCCCCTAGCATAACAACTTTCTTCGTATAACGAGGATGACCAATATTCACCTTCCAAACCTTTATTGTCTATGGTTGTGGGAGAGTTGGAGCGGGAACCTGCAGCAGGCATGAAGATTGAATTACCATTTGGTCCTGTTACAGTACAGCCCTTCTTTGAAGAATCCCAAGTTCATGTACAGGTGGTGCGAAGTTTCGTCAACTCTGCATATGTGGGCATGCGCCATGAACCGCCCCAGTTGACATGGGCAGCATCATCTTCAAGGTCTAGAGTAGTCTTTTCTTTGTATGTTACGCCATCCACAGTAGTACCTACGTACGTTCCATTACTGTACCAACAACCATCTCCACGACCATCAGCAGTGGTGTATTTTGTGCAGTATTGCCATGAAGACTGTCCTGCAGTCATCCACTTATAGGTTGACCATTCGAAATAGTGGCTATCACTTGCTGTATAACCAGTTGTCTCACCCCAGGCAAAGTAATCGCCATATTCCTCAGGTGATTCAGCGCCCACATTGCAGGTTGCCCAGTAAATGGTCTTGCCATTGTCGTCGGTGATGCCTAGATCAACATACTCATGACCGTTGTCGGTATTGCTTGACTCTTCTTCCTCCCAACTTGCATCCTCTCCACTTGCATTCGTTCCGCTTGGGAATGAAGTAATTGCAAAATTGTAAGCAGAGCCTGCCTTGAAGTTCTTGCCAGTAACAGTTGCAACGTATGTTGTCTGTTCTGCGCCATGAACGGTTACGGTGATATTAGCTGCGCTAAGGTCGGCTGGTGCTACCATGCAATAAACCGTGATAACTTCGCTTGCAGCAGAAGTAGAGATATTGCTGAGATTGACGGTGTATGTGGATGATGTCGCAGTTGATGTGATAGCAGGTGTGGAAGCTTGCAGATTGAAAGTTCCGGCTGTCACGAACTTGTTACCATCGCTCTCAAGCACTACAGACGAGAAGGTGTCTGCCTTTGGCATGGTGAGTTGCAGACGCACGAAAGCGCCGAGGTGCTTCATTGCGAGATTCACGCCTCCATTGTCATCTGGTGTTGTGGCAGCAGAAGCGAGATAGTCGTACTTGCTGAGATGATCAGTAGTGCCGTTACCACTCTGTGTCTGACCGGTATAGCTGACGGGTAACGCTGTCTGCGCTGTTGTGTAGTTGCTCTCGGAGAAAGGATAGTAAGCGGCATACTGATATGTGGAACGCAGAGCCCACGAGCCGCCGTCGAAGGCTGCCGTAGCAGAGCCGTCACCGGATGAGATGGGGAACTTCACTTGGTCGCCACCGATAGGGTAGATGCCAAGTGCATCACCATCTATCCACTGGAAATGGAAACCTGTGTTATCTACGGTATATGCTGTGCGGCTGCTTATCTCGGGAAGGAAATCTTCTACAGAGACTGTTATTTTGTTGACATACTCAGAGCCGGCACGTCCGGCCTCGTTGGTGCATGCACTCAGCATGAAGATGCATGAGAGCGCCGTCAAGGATAAATGTTTTTTCTTCATTGTATAGTAGTATAATTAGTGGTTCAACTTTAGAGTGTGCTCAAGTTGCAGGATATGAAGCTTTAAGACTTTAAGATTATTAGTTCTTGATGTCAGACTGCAGGTTATAAACTTTCGCAATGCTGTCCCAATACATCCTAATAATCCTAAAACCTTAAAGCCTAAAAAGAGATTGGTGAAACTTTCTGTTAGTCTTACTCAACGTTGTTGATTTCCGTGTTGCCGTCAAAGACGGTCTTCTTTGCGCCATCCCATCCTGCGTCAGGAACAGTAGCACCTGTTGTGCCGGCGAGGATGTTTGACTGCGAGAGAACTACGACTGTGCTGATAGGGGCGTTGTAAGTTTTCTTGTTCATTGTTTAAAAATAAAAAAGGCGGAACTGCTCGTTGCTTTTCCGTCTATCCCAGGGAACCGCCAAGTGCCCATTACGCATTGAAAAGCTTAAGCAGTTCACGCCCATGGGACGTGAACTCTTATCGCTTGCTCTCATGCGTTTGAATAATTGGCGGTAATTCGGAATAGTACGAGAACAAGGACTATTAGTCCAAGTATGTGAAGCCTCCTTCCTGCCTCTCCGAGGGGAGGTGCGTGTTTAGAGGCTGTATGCTATTATAGAGCAGCTACGCGTGTTAAACGATTTGATTGTGATAATCTCTTAGTGGGCTTGCCGGCATGGTTGATGCCGCGGGCCATAATCGCAGTTGCGATAGCTGATTGTAATTGTTTGTTGTCTGTTCTTTAGGTTCTGTTCCTTTCTTGGTTAAAGAGGTTTAAACTTATATTTTGGTTATAATCTTTATGAAATCTTCTATCTTCATGATTTCCACCTTTGGCCACAGGATGGCTTTCAGCGGATTGAAGTCTTTGTCGTTTGTGACAATCAGTTCTGCTTATGATGTATGTTTGTTGTCTTTAATATTCAGACTGCAAAAATACAAATAATTATCGGAATGTGCAAATATTTTTCAATAAAATTGAGATGAGAGGCAAGTGTCGGCCCTTTTTTGCCTTTTATAGTTGCTATAATGCGTCTCTTATTTAAAAATAAGGTAAAAAGTTTGCTCATAAGAAAAAAAATGAGTACCTTTGTGCCCTAAACGATATAACTAATGGCAAAAGACTTACAAAAGACCGAGGAACAGTTCCGTGCTGCCATGGCTCTGTGCCGTGACATCTTCAAGAAGAAGCTCTACGACTATAAGCCGTCGTGGCGCATGCTGCGTCCGTCGTCGCTCACCGACCAGCTCTTCATAAAGGCGAAGCGCATCCGCTCGCTGGAGATAAAGAAGGAGTCGCTGGTAGGGGAGGGGATACTTCCAGAGTTCATGGCACTCATCAACTACGGCCTTGTCGGGCTGATACAGCTCAGCCACGGCTTTGTTGATGAGATAGACATGACCAACGACGAGGCGATGGCCCTCTATGATGAGTACGCCCAGAGCTGTCTTGCACTTATGCTGCGTAAGAACCACGACTACGACGAGGCATGGCGTGGCATGCGTGTCAGCTCATACACCGACTTTATACTGACGAAGATAGAGCGTGTCAAGGAAATAGAGAACCATGGTGGCGAGACGACAGTCTCTGAAGGCATTGACTCTAACTATATGGACATCATCAACTATGCTGCCTTCGGTGTCATAAAGCTGACGGAGGCGGAAAACAGTTGTAAACAAAGGCTCGACAAGAACAAGTGTGGACAATGATGACAGCTCTTATGTAGGAATTTACTAGTGAATTTAATGCAAAAGGCTAAGAATAGCGGCAAATTTACTAGTGAATTTTCAACAAGCTGAAACGTATTGCAGCACAGTCAGCAAGAAAGAAGATGATGACAGTGCTGACAACGCCACACAAAACCTTGCAGAGCCACAATTATGATATATTCTCCTAGCGTGTGCGGCAGAAAAAGCAATCTTAATTGTTCAATGTTACCCGTTAATGCCCATTGTTATTAAAAGACGGTAATCATAATTGTTCAATGTTACATGTTAATTGTTAACTGTTCAATGTCCATCGTTAGTTGACGGTAATCATAATTGTTAATTGTTCAATGTTACATGTTCAATGTTACATGTTAATTGTTACCTGTCTATTGTTAATTAAAAAAAGATAATTGCAGATTGAAGGAAAGGATAAGACATATACTCGTGAACATTGCCCGCCTCGTGCTTGGCGTGACGTTCGTCCTGTCAGGCGCGGTGAAGGCTGTTGATCCTCATGGCACGGAGTATAAGCTCCATGACTACCTCGATGCTCTTGGCATCGCAGGATTCTTCCCTGACTTTCTGCTCGTTGCCGCCGCCATCGTGCTCAGCACACTTGAGATAATGATGGGCGCGATGCTGCTGCTTGCCATCTGGCGCAGAATGGTGACGAAGCTGGCTGCGGCTTTCATGGCCGTCATGACGGCAATAACGGTATGGATATTCATTGCCAATCCTGTTCAGGACTGCGGTTGCTTCGGCGATGCCATAGTGCTTACGAATGGTGAGACACTGCTTAAGAACATCATCCTTCTGATATGTGCGCTGTTAGTGGCACGCTGGCCTATGGACATTAATAGGCTGTTCTCGAAGACAAACCAATGGATGCTCTCGCAATTAGTGCTGGCAGGCAGCATCGGTGTGAGCCTGTGGTGTCTGTTTGACCTACCGATATTTGACTTCCGTCCATATCATGTAGGAGCCGATATCCGCAAGGGCATGGAGATTCCAGCTGATGCAGAGAAGCCACAGTTCGAGACAACGTTCATCATGAAGAAAGATGGTGTAACGAAAGAGTTCACGCTCGACAACTATCCCGACTCGACATGGACATTCGTGGACAGCAAGACGGTGACGATCAGTGATGGCTATGTCCCTCCGATACACGACTTCTCAATAGTGACAACCGACGGCGACGACATAACCGACGAAGTGCTCAGCGACAAAGGCTACACCTTCCTGCTCGTCTCACCCTACTTGGAGAATGCAGATGATGGAGACTTCGGCATCATTGACCAGATATACGAATATGCCCAGGATCACAATCTTAAGTTCTATTGTCTCACAGCAAGCACAGAGAAAGGCATAAGCCATTGGCAGGACATTACCGGCGCAGAATACCCATTCTGTAATACCGATGGCACGACGCTGAAGACCGTCATACGCAGCAACCCAGGCCTTGTCCTCTTGCACAACGGCATTGTTGTGGCAAAGTGGAGTCACAATATGCTGCCGGACGAAGAGGAACTGACTGAGCTGACAAGTGGCCGTTAGCATGATGTATGACAGATTAGGGTAATCATAATTTGTTAATTCGTAAATTCGTTAACTCGTTAATTCGTCACTTCGTTAATTCGTTAACTCGTTAATTCGTAAATTTGTTAATTTGAAAGAACTGTTTTACAGTATAACACATAATAAATAAACATTACAAAGATTATGGCAAAGAAAATTGTTGCAGGCAACTGGAAGATGAACAAGAACCTGCAGGAGGGCGTTGCCCTCGCCAAGGAACTCACAGAGGTTGTTAAGAACCCTAACTGCGATGTTATCATCGGCACACCATTCATCCACCTCGCAAGCGTAGCAGAGGTTATCAAGGGTAGCTGCATTCAGCTCTCTGCAGAGAACTGCGCTAACAAGGAGAAGGGTGCTTACACAGGTGAGGTAAGTGCAGAGATGGTTAAGTCAACAGGTGCTGAGTATGTCATCCTCGGCCACTCTGAGCGTCGTGAGTACTACAACGAGACTCCTGAAATCCTGAAGGAGAAGGTTGAGCTCGCTCTTGCTAACGGTCTGAAGGTTATCTTCTGCATCGGCGAGTCGCTTGAGCAGCGTGAGGCTAACCAGCAGAACGAGGTCGTTAAGGCAGAGCTCGCTGGCAGCGTATTCCACCTCTCTGCTGAGCAGTGGAAGAACATCATCATCGCTTACGAGCCAATCTGGGCTATAGGCACAGGTAAGACTGCTACTGCTGACCAGGCAGAGGAGATTCACGCTTACATCCGCTCATGCGTTGCTGAGGTTTACGGTGCTGAGGCTGCTGCTGAGACATCTATCCTCTATGGTGGCTCATGCAAGGCTTCTAACGCTCCTGAGCTCTTCGCTAAGCCCGACATCGACGGTGGCCTCATTGGCGGCGCATCACTCAAGGCTGCTGACTTCAAGGGCATCATCGACGCTTGGAACTAATTTTAATGCATAATTCACAATGCATAATGCATAATTGCGAATTACGAACTACTTAGTTTCATTTGTCTGTTGAAATTAACAACAAATACAAACTAAGTAACTCGTAATTCGTAATTCGTAATTTGTAACAATGAGAATTCTTACAATATTATGTCTGGCATTTGTGGCACTCGCTGCCGATGCACAGACTATTACTGACGCTTTGCGCCGTGACCAAAAAGGCCAGGGCAAGGTCGTCGTAAACCAAAGTGCTGACATCGAGCGACTCGTTAACAACCGTCAGCCTCAAACTACTACTACACAGCAGGCGACAAAGCCTGTAGAGAAAACGACAAACAACCAACAATCTGTCAAAACAACTTCTGCACAACAGCAGCCAAAAACTACACCTGCACAGCAACAGCAGTCGGTAAAGGTGACACCTGCGCAGCAACAGCAGTCGGTAAAGACGACTCAGACACAAGTGAAGCCGCAGGAGAATATACAGGACAGAACGGCAGAGAAACCTCAGGAGATGCAAACCACACAGCCCGAGAGAACTCAGCAGCCTCCTGCTGCACGTACGCAGACGGAACAACGTGTCACAGAACGTCCCGTGACCTCATACACCCACGATACGGATGCTACAGCTGTGAACACCAACAAGAAAATAATGCGCCATAGTTACAAGACTACTGGCTACCGTATACAGGTATTCACAGGCGGCAATACACGTGCCGACCGTACCAAATGCGAACAGATAGGTGCTCGTCTGAAAGCAACATTCCCTGACCAGCCGATATACGTTCACTTCTATTCTCCAAGTTGGAAGTGTCGCGTCGGGAACTTTACAAGCATGAGTGATGCAAAGGCCTTATTGAAGCAGATACGTAAGATGGGCTATAATCAGGCGTGCCTCGTAAAAGGTACAATAAACGTACAATATTAATATAGGTGCCATTTGCCCTTTATTATTCATCGTTTATCATTCACCATTCATCATTTATAATTTATCATTCATCATTAATGATTTGGTAAACTGGCTGATATAAAACGACACTTCATGACAGAAGAAGAAACATACTTACGCCCTGGACTTGAAGAACTGGCAGCACATTATAAGGACGTGCTGTCACTGCTCGGTGAAGATGCTGAGCGAGAAGGTTTGCAGAAGACACCTTTGCGTGTGGCTAAAGCTATGCAGTTCCTGACCAAAGGTTATTTGCAGGATCCGAAAGCCATTCTCGAAAAGGCACTCTTCCATGAGACATACAACCATATGGTCATTGTCAAGGACATCAATTTCTACTCTATGTGCGAACATCACATGCTGCCGTTCTATGGCAAGGCTCATGTGGCATACATCCCCAACGGCACCATAACAGGCCTGTCGAAGATAGCTCGTGTCGTCGAGGTATATGCCCGACGTCTACAGGTGCAGGAGCGCATGACGCACCAGATAATGGAGGTGATACAGGAGACACTGCACCCCATGGGCGTCATGGTCGTCATCGAGGCAACACACATGTGCATGCAGATGCGTGGCGTTGAGAAACAGAACTCCACCACGACGACATCTGCTTTCTCTGGTGTGTTCAAATCGCTTGAGACACGGCAGGAATTCATGAACCTCATCAAATAAGGAGTAAAGAGTAATGAGTAAAGAGTATAGTATAAGGAATAAAGATTAAGAATTAAAGATTAAATAAGGATTAAAGATTAAAGAATATGAGAAAGCTACTTATAATCATGGCTGTGTGCTTCACAGCTTTCAGTATGACGGCATGTCTCGGTGATAAGTATGACAATTCAACAAACTATCACACCATCACCAATAGCGAGAAATCTGTCATCGTTAATACGATGGCAGGAAATTACAGCGGCAAGGTAACACTGGGTTATGCCTCTTCGTCGGCAATAGTGGATTCTGCAAAAGCTGAATGGACAGTCAAGACAGACACAACGATAGTAATGAGTTACCCTGTCGAGTTGCTTGCCAATTTCCTTGACTCTGCCGATGTGGCATACGACGCACTCGCCTCGGCACCGGCACAGACGCTGACATTCAGATATGCCATACCATCTATCGTGTATTCTTATGTCTGGTCAAACTATTGGGGCGTCGCTGACTATATCCCTGTATTATACTCAGATGATACAGCTAAGACATTTGAAAACCTTGGCTACAGCTTTACAATGACGTATGACACATACTATGATGCCATAAACAATGGATATTATAACTTTGAGTACTACAACAACAAGTGTCAGGGCTACGTCCGCCCTTATGCTCTCACAATTACTGATGCTGCTGGCAAGACACGGTCGGTTAATATAACGAGCAGCGTCTTGTCTGTATTCTCTGGTAGCAAATAACATACATTTATACAACATGAAGTTCATATCATGGAATGTTAATGGTCTGCGTGCATGTGTGGGTAAAGACTTCGAGCAGTCTTTCCTCAGTTTGGACGCAGACTTTTTCTGTCTGCAGGAAACAAAGATGCAGGCAGGACAACTCGACCTTGAGTTCCTCGGCTATGAGTCATACTGGAACTATGCTGAGAAGAAAGGATACTCCGGTACAGCCATTTACACCAAGCACCATCCCGACAACGTCTTCTATGGCATGGGCATGCCTGCCGCTGATGGCTCCATCGTCTATGATGCTGAGAACGTCCACAACCACGAGGGGCGAGTCATAACGCTTGAGTACCCCTCGTTCTACCTTATCACTGCCTATGTGCCTAATTCGCAGGATGGACTCCGCCGACTGGAATATCGCATGCAGTGGGAGGATGCCATGCGTGAATATATGGAAGCTCTCGACATGAAGAAGCCTGTCATACTCTGCGGCGACCTTAACGTGGCTCATGAGGAGATAGACCTAAAGAATCCGAAGACCAATCATCAGAATCCTGGATTCTCTGATGAGGAGCGTGCAAAGTTTACAGAACTGCTTGCAGCTGGTTTCAAAGATACATTCCGTACGTTGCATCCTGACGATCCGACATACTCTTGGTGGTCATATCGTTTCCATGCACGCGAGAAGAACACCGGATGGCGCATCGACTACTTTGTTGTCTCTGAGCGTCTGATGTCACAAGTTGAAAGCGCAAGCATACATACTGACATCTTTGGTTCTGACCATTGCCCGGTAGAATTATGTGTCAACGGTCTGAATTAGTTTTCCGGTGCTTTCATCAAATGAGCGATTAATTAAGCAAAACGTGCCTTTTTTGATAATTCAAGCATTTTGAATGTTAAAAGATGTTTATGTGTGCGCACACAAAAAATAACACACAAAAAACACAGTCATAAAATTTGCATATATCAAAAAAAAGCCGTACCTTTGCAATCGTTATCCTGAAAACAATCTTTTTACCTTAAAAACTAATACCTATTGAAGATAAGAGCGGTTGCCTGTGAGGGTCACTGCTTTTTTCTTTTTAAATAGTTTAACCCCATTCTTATTTATGTATTCTCCTTTTTCCAATCCTAACTTATAATTAAGAATTAAGAGTTAAGAATTAAGAGTTAAGAATTATGATTACCTTTGCTGGCTCACTCCTCACTTCTCACCCCTCACTTCTCACTCCTCACTTCTCATTCATCACTTCTAACTCCTCACTTCTCATTCATCACTTCTAACTCCTAACTCCTAACTTCTAACTCTTGACTTCTAACTCTTGACTCCTAACTCCTAACTAAAAAGAATAAAGGTCCGGAACCTCACGGTCCCGAACCTTCGATACAATAGGTATATAAAAGTTATAGTTTAGTTTAGTCGAGTGAGGTTGAAGCCTGATATCTTACCATCGTTAGATACAGAGGCTGAAACACGGTAGGTATGCTCTTCGGTGCTCTCACCGTGTTCTACGTCTTGCTTCGCACTGAATGTTACGTCGTATTCGAACTCTTCCTCTGCCACTTCGCGCTTGTTGATCTTGAAGGATGGAATGTCGAGGTGCCAGTTCATGTTTGTCACGTCGTCCTTGTATAGCTTGTGAAGGAATGTTATGACATCCTGTGATGTGGCATTTGACTTGCCGAGGAAAGTGTCGAGAACCATGCTTACGGTACTTGTCAGACGTGACTCATCCTTTGAGTTGATGCTCTGGAAGAACTGGCGGAATATGCCTGTTATCATCTGCTTCTCGTCAGGCTGTACCGTTGTGCTCATAAGTTTTGAGAGCAGGAGTTTGGCTTCGTCAATATAGCGTCCGTCAGGGTGCTCTGTCGTGTATTGCTCGACGGTCTCAGCGTCGTTGCTCTTCTGCGCATTAACCCAGTCGAGAGAGTCTATCTTGTTGCGGGCTTCCTGGCAATGTACCGACTCTGGGTTGTTCTTGATGTACTCCTCAAGGGCTGTTCGTGAATTACTGAGTACGGCGTTGCGCCAGTCGTCGTCGCCTTTCTGTAGTAGTCTTAGATGTGCCTCGATAGAGTCACGGTGCTCTTGTGGAGCATCGCTGTAGCTCAGCAGATAACTCTGCAGGACGTCAGGGTCTGTCGAGCGCATGGCAAACTCATACTCTTCGGCTTCCTTGTTGCTCTTAGCATTGTGATACAGATAGAACATTCCACCGCATACGATAGCAGCAAAGATGAATGCTACGACAAGCGTTGCTTTGTTGCTCTTCTTCTTTGGTGCCGGAGGTGTAGGCCTGTCAGGTCCGTTGCCGTTATTGTCAGAAACGTTAGATGGTCGTGGTGACTGTGTTGGCTGTACTGCTGGCTGTGGGTTAACGGTCTGTCGTGGTGTCGGGTTGACAGGGCGATAGTTGCCTGAGCCTGACTGATGGCAGCTTGGGCACATTCCGTCTTCGGTGAAGTATATTTCGCCGCAGTTCTGACAACGTGTTATCTTGCCTGCTATCTGTACGCCGCAGGTCGGACAAGTAGGTGCTTTCTCGCTCACCTGACGTCCGCATTCAGGACATTTTATAATCATTTTTCAGTTACGAATTACTATGTTTCTTTTTCCGAATTACTTGTTTCCTGGTACGAATACTTAGCTATTATGGTAGCTAAGTGCCTCATACTTCGTAATTTGTATGTGCAATATCACCTGTGCCTGTATCTTATCTCGCGCATTGAGTGTTTGCCCATGAAGCGTGATTTGTCAACATGGCCTTTGATGCCGTTTATGCGTCCTTTGCCTGTGTATTGCCACATGGTGATGTCACGGTCGTCCTTCAGGCGTGGTTCACGTGCCGTGTACTGAGCTATCATTATCTTGTAATCGTCGATCTTGCCTAGCAGGTGGCGGTCGTAGAAGTTTGCTCCGGTGTATATCAGGGGCTTCTGCTTGTAGTGTTTCTCTACGAGTCGGAGGAATGTGAACAGCGAGTCGCAAAATGTAGAGTCGGGGAGACCAGACGTTGTCTCGATGTCTATCATCGGCACAAGGTCCTGCTCCTTGCGGAGGCATTGCTTTGCGAAATTCTCAAACTGTACTTGCTGCACTGCTTTCGGACGGTAGAAATGATATGAACCGACCTTCAGACCGTAGCTGTGTGCAAGCATCAGGTTCTTCTCATACTCCGAGTCGATACGGTCGCCGCCTTCGGTGGCCTTTACATAGACATAGGCTGTGTGAGTGTTCTCACCGACAATCTCCCAGAATACCTGTCCCTGGTAGTGGCTTATGTCTATTCCGTGAATGTGTTCGCATGTGTCCTCACATTCTACATTCTGCATCTGTGCAGCCGCATCAAGAGGGAGAAAACATACGATAAGTACTATATATAATAATAGGTGTTTCGCCATAATGGCTGCAAAGGTACAAATAAAAATCGAGAAATTGTCATGCTGACGCGAAAAATTAACCATATTATGTCATTTTTCTTGCTTATGACATAAAATAACGCTTGTTATTTGGCATGTAAATGCACTTATATTATAATAGGTGTACTGTTTTGCTTGACAATTTTACAGGCATCGTATAATTGCCTATCTGACGTTTTTGACTCATTTACTTACAATCCGTAACTTTTTGGGCCGTTTTACTTACAGTTTTTGTTAATAAATGTTAGAAAACCAATCGGTAGCATCTTGGCCCGTCATTGGTAGCATCTGAGGCCGTCATTGGTAGCATCTTGGGCGGTCATTGGTAGCACTTACAATCCTTAAGTGCTACCAGTCATTTGACAATGCATATGTGTGCTTGTTACAGGCAGTTCTTTGCAGCGCCGAAAATCGATAAAAATGCAGGATATTGACACCATGAGCAATCTTTTTTTATGTAGAAAGCTTTTTTTCTGCAATTTTTTTTGTCAATTAAAAAAATATAACTATCTTTGCACACAGAAAGATTGTTGACTCGCCTTAAATCAACCAAAACAAAATAATATTACTAACACATTAAATCTAATGACTACAAATTTGAAAGCATTTCGAATTGTGCTCGTTGGTCTATTCTTATGTATAGCATCAGCGATACAGGCACAGACCGTTACAGGTAATGTCAAGGATTCCAGCGGTGAGGGCGTCATCGGCGCTACCATCATGGAGAAAGGTACCAAGAATGGTACTGTCACGGACATTGACGGTAACTTCACAATCAAGTTGACAACAGGTCATCAGCTCGAGATTTCATACGTTGGTATGAAGACTCAGACCATTGATGTCACGGGTAAGACATCCATCAGCACCGTGCTCGAGGACGACAACACAACTCTTGAGGACGTTGTTGTCGTTGGTTACGGCACGATGAAGAAGAAGGACCTCACCGGTTCGGTATCTTCTGTTAAGGCTGACGATCTCAACAAGGTAGCTTCTGCCAATGCCCTGCAGGCTATGCAGGCCAAGGTTCCTGGTGTTGACCTTCAGGCAAGTGACGGTCAGGCTGGTTCGGGCGTAAGCATGACACTTCGTGGTAACCGTTCTATCCTCGCAGGTAATGGCCCACTCGTACTTGTTGACGGTGTAGAGTATGGTTCTACTCTTGACATCCCAGCATCTGAAATCGAGTCTATGGACATTCTGAAGGATGCTGCTTCAACAGCCATCTATGGTACAAAGGGTGCCAACGGCGTAATCATCATCACTACAAAGCGCGGTAAGTCAGGCAAGACAAACGTAGGCTTCAACGCCTATCTCTCTTTCAACTCTGCAGCAAACGTCGTTAAGCCGATGTATGGTGACAAGGAAGTACAGCGCCTCGTCGATGCTGAGATTTACAAAGGCAATACCAGCGCAACAGCTGAAAGCATTCTTGGTGGTGCCGTGCACTCATACTCAGGACTGAACCTTTACAGCGATATCGTTCAGAACGGTTCATATACTGACTGGATGGATAACATCCTTCGCAACAGCGTATCACAGAACTACGAGGTCAACGTAAGTGGTGGTACAGACAAGACCAACTTCAATGTTGCTCTCTCTATGATGAACGATCAGGGCTTGCTCAAGAACGATCAGTACAAGCGTTATACAGGCCGTGTAAACATCGACCACCAGATTAATAAGATTGTCAAGGTCGGCACATCTATGTCTTATGCTTACAAGGACAACGACAAGCGCAACTCAGGCGTTTACAACCTCGCGCTCAAGATGACGACCATCGCCCACGCTTACGACAACGACGGTAACCTCATCCAGAAGCCAAGCTACTTCTATGATGCTCATGGTAACCCACTTCTCGACGAGGTTGATGGTGCTTACCAGCGTAACATTGAGACCACACGTTTCTTCGGCAGCGCATACGTCCAGCTGACCCCGATAAAGGGTCTCAACCTCAAGAGCAACTTCACCCTTGACCGTCAGAATGCCCGTGACGGTATGTACAACGATATGTACAGCGTAGGCCGTTTCCAGACTCCTACAACATCTTACATCAGCGTTGACAATACATACAAGACAAAGTATGTATGGCAGAACACAGCCAACTATAACATGAAGGTTGGCGAGGCTCACGACTTCACATTCCTCCTCGGTCACGAAATGTCGCAGACGGTCACTGAGACAAACGGCATTGCTGGCGACGCAGGTGCAGAGCACTATTACACAAGTGCATTCTATGATGTATCAAAGATTTCAACAGCAAACGTAACATCATCATACGTTAAGAGCTCAATGCTCTCATTCTTCGGCCGTGTAAACTATTCTTATCTCGACCGCTATCTCCTTCAGGCTTCTTTGCGTGCTGATGGTTCTTCAGTTCTTGCTGATGGTCATAAGTGGGGATACTTCCCTTCTGTCAGCGCTGGTTGGCGTATAACAGAGGAAAGCTTCATGGCTGGCACAAAGTCATGGCTCGACAATTTGAAGATTCGCTTCTCTTGGGGTCTCTCAGGTAATGCTGCCATCGATGCATACCAGACACTCGCTACAATCTCTGCTATCGTGCCTAACTCAACAAGCAAGGCGCCAATGACACTTGCAAATCCTAACCTCACATGGGAGAAGACATCTGCATTCAACATCGGTCTTGACTGGAGCATCCTTAATGGCCGCATCAACGGTAGTGTCGAGTACTACATGAGCAAGACATACGACCTTCTCTACTACATGACAGCACCAGCTTCATCTGTTTATACATCATCAATAAGCAACGTGGGTGAGACAAAGGGCCACGGACTTGAGGTGGCACTTAATGCTGTCCCTGTACGCACAAAGGACTTCTCATGGGACATCAATGCTTCATTGACAATGTCACGTGACGAGGTTAGCAAACTCCGTGACGGCGTTACAGAGGTTGTTGATGGCAATGACATCCTCAGAGTCGGTTCGCCTGTATCGGCATACTATCAGTATGAGATTCAGAACTGCTGGGGTGAAGGTGAGTTTGATAAATATGTTCAGGAGAACTATACAAGCAAGGGCTTAGAGTTCACTAAGCCATACGCTGACTATGGTGTCGCAGGCTCTCTGCGCGTCGTTGACCAGAATGGCGACGGTGTTATAGACGACAACGACAAGATTGTCTTCAACCGTTCACCTAAGGCTATCCTCGGTATGACCAATACATTCTCTTACAAGGGTTTCTCTCTCTCTGTACAGATGATGGCACGCCTCGGTGGTTACATGAACTATGGTGGCTACGCATTGTATACATATGATGGTTCTAACTGGGGTGACCTTGACTACTGGACACCTACAAACACAAATACCATCATCCCTTCACCTGGTGTATCATCAACAGCTGGCGCAACATACCAGAATGCTGTCCGCATGGTAAAGGCTGACTACTTCAAGATCAAGGACATCACACTCGCTTACCAGTTCCCAAAGAACCTGCTCAAGCATGCTCTCATACAGAATGCTAAGCTCTACTGTTCACTGAAGAACTTCATCACTACAGGCAAGGTTAAGAACTACGACTCTGAGCGTGGCGGTGCCGTAACATTCCCACTCGCTAAGCAGGTTGTTGTTGGTCTTAACGTAACATTCTAAACTCTAAACAGCATATACAACAATGAAAAAATATATTAACATCATCCTCGTAGCTGCTACCTTAGGGTTTGGCGCTACATCTTGTTCTGACTTCCTTGAGGAGGACAACAAGACTGGCGAGACTGCTGATTTGGCGTACCAGACTGTATCTGGTATCGACGGCCTCGTATCTTCAGCTTACGCTTATTGCCGCGGCTGGTGGGGTAAGGAACCGGCTCTCGGCCTTGCCGAGATGGGCTCTGACCTCTTCTACTATGGCTACGACAACAAGCAGAAGTCTCTCTGCTCATATGACATCTCTTCTGAATGCTACGGCTTCGGCTCCACATCAGGAACAAATGCCGTAAACGACAACCACTGTCTTGATCAGTACTGGGAACTCTTCTACGCTGGCATCGATGTCTGCAACAATACTCTCAAGTATGTTCCACAGTGCACTGCGATAACAGCAGACAAGAAGGCTGCTTACAAAGGCGATGCTTTCTTCCTCCGTGCTCTCTACTACTCACAGATGGTTGCTATCTGGGGTCCTATCCCTTACAACTCAGAGGCTTTCACTCAGACCAACAGCAGTCCTGTACGTCAGCCTGAGACAGTAGTATATAAGAATATCCTTGCTGACTGTGACTCTGCCATGGCTTGTTATAAGGAAGCTGGCATCACAAGCATAGCAAAAGCTACTGGTACTGGCCGTGCAACCTACTATAGCGCAGAGGCTCTTAAGGCACGCGTCGCTCTCTATGCTGCCTCTTGGCTTGGAGCATTGTCTATCGAGGGACAGGAGAATCTTTACGACGTAGCATCGAAATGTGCTCAGGATGTTATCTCTAACTCTGGCGCAAAACTCTACTCTCGCTATTCTGATACATGGAACCTCAATAACGAGGAGGCAAGTGTGAATACCGAGAATCTTTTTGCAACACACTACAGCAATACGCTGACAAGTGGTTATGACAACTGCGTTCCTTATCGCTTCGCTGATAGTGGTACAGGTAACTATAACTCACTGCTTACACGTAAGGGCTATAGCAATCAGGGCGGTTCGGCCATGAACCTCATGTTTGTCAGCCTTTGGAACAACGGTTGCTCTGACCTCGGTGGTTCCGGCAACAAGAATACTTGTGTCTTCCAGCGTGTAACCACTGCTGCCACAGGCCTGATGCCTTCAAAGAAGACGGGTGCAAATGTTGATTGTACTAATTATTATTCGCCTTACGGACGTGGTTTCACACGTTATGTGCCTTCTCTCTATCTTTGGAAGATTCTTGACCAGGCAAAGGAGACAGACCAGCGTTACAACGGTACATTGCTGACAGCATACAACTGCCCTGCAGACCTTGCTCAGAACCCAAAGAATTACCCTGACATGGACCAGCAGACAGAGAAGAGCTACGACGAAGCATACAAGGAAGATGGTAACTACTTCAATGGTGGTGTGCACGCTATCGTTTACTCTCTCCTTGACGGCAACTCTGAGGAGGGCAAGGCTCTTCAGGCTGAAGCAAAGAATAAGTATCGTCTGCAGTTCGCTTACAACGGCGATATTCCTGTTTATACAAGTGGCGACATCGCAACAGCAAAGCCAACAGAAGGCGGCAAGGCCATTTCTGATGTTTACGGTGATAGCCGTTACAGCGATGCTAAGATTGAGGGACGCCGTTCTTACCCAGGCATCAAGAAGTTCCTTGATGATCAGGTCAACGACACATATCCTAACCTTACTTACGATATCTCTGCACGCGACATCATGGTACTCCGTCTTGCTGAGATGTACCTTATCCTCGCCGAGGCTCAGATTCAGAGCAACCCTCGTGCAGCCATGGCTACTATCAATGAGCTCCGTGCAGCACGCGCTATCTCTGGCAAGGATAACTCTGTAGGTGCTGTCTATGGCGATGACGTCTGCACAGTTGATGTCATTCTCCGTGAGCGTGCTATTGAGCTCTGTGGTGAGTTCCAGCGTTGGTTTGATCTCAAGCGTACACACAAACTCCTTGAATATGTAAAGGCTCGTAATGCTCAGGCTTCTGCAAACATCAAGGCCGTTCACTACTATCGTCCAATACCTGCAACAGAGTTCGAGTCAGTACAGAACCGTGGTGATATCTCTGTAACTCAGGATGCTAACGGCGTACTCCAGTACACATCTCCTGCCGAGACATTCTGGCAGAACCCTGGATATTAAAATAACATCTGTTGCAAGAATATCTATTCATATTAATAGAAATATCGTTTGATATTAACAGAAATATTGATTGATATTAATAGAAATAATGATTAATATTAATAGGAATATCGTTTGATATTGATTGATATAAAATAACAAAAAAGACAGGCTCCATATTTCAGGAGCCTGTCTTTTTTCGTGCCTTGATGTTGATTTTTTTGCTTTTTGTTTGGTTATTTAAAAAAATATAACTATCTTTGCACCCGTGTATATACTTGGCACGCCTTAAATCAAACAAAACTAAATTAAATAATATTACTAACACATTAATTCTAATGACTACAAATTTGAAAGCATTTCGAATTGTGCTCGTTGGTCTATTCTTATGTATAGCATCAGCGATACAGGCACAGACCGTTTCAGGTAACGTCAAAGACGCTACTGGCGAAGGTATCATCGGAGCTACTGTCATGGAGAAGGGTACGACAAATGGTACTGTTACAGACATCGATGGTAACTTCACTATCAAGGTAGCATCAGGAAAGACTCTCGTCTTCTCATACATCGGTATGAAGACAAAGGAGGTAAAGGTTTCTGGTGACGGCCCTATCAATGTAACTCTCGAGGATGAGAACACCACTCTTAATGAGGTTGTCGTTGTCGGTTACGGCACAATGAAGAAGAAGGACCTCACCGGTTCTGTCGCAACAGTAAACAACAAAGCTCTCGAGGCTGTTCCTGTTGCTTCTGCATCAGAGGCCCTGACAGGTAAGATGGCTGGTGTCCAGGTTACAACAACTGAAGGCTCTCCTGACGCAGACGTAAAAATCCGTGTGCGTGGTGGTGGCTCTATCACACAGTCAAACGATCCGCTTTACATCGTTGACGGATTCCCTGTAGAGACAATATCTGATATTCCTGCTACAGACATCGAGGACATCACAGTCCTCAAGGATGCTTCTTCAACAGCCATCTACGGTTCACGTGGTGCTAACGGTGTAATCCTCGTTACCACAAAGAGCGGTAAGACAGGTAAGGTGAACGTATCTTACAACGCATACTACAGCTGGAAGAAGATTGCCAAGAAGATGGACACACTCTCTGGTTACGACTACGCTAAGTGGCAGTATGAGCTCGCTCTGCTGAAGAATCAGGGCGATCTTGAGAAGATGAGCAGCTACACTAACTACTTCGGCAACTATCAGGACATGGATCTCTACAAGAATGTAGAGACAAATGACTGGCAGGACATCGTTTACGGACGTACAGGTCATACATTCAACCATAACGTTAACATCAACGGTGGCTCTGAGACAATCAAGTATGCATTCAGCTATGCACACATGAACGACCAGGCTATCCAGATTGGTTCTAACTTCAAGCGTGATAACTTCTCTCTCAAACTGAATACAAAGCCTTCTAAGTCAACAACTCTTGACTTCCAGGCTCGTTACTCAGAGACAGACATCCGTGGTGGTGGTGCCAACGAGGCTTCAGGTGCTTACGACACAGACCGCCGTCTGAAGTATGCCGTTATCTATACTCCACTGCCTCTCCGCAACCTTACATCTGACGCGGGTTCAAGTGACGATGATCTCGGTAACCTCTACAACCCTGTAGAAGTACAGAATGATAACGACCGTAAGAAGAACCGCAAGACTCTGAACATCTCAGGCGCTTTCGGATGGGAAATCTTCAAGAACTTCAAGGCTAAGACAGAATTCGGCCTTGACAACTACAACCAGTATGACCAGCGTTTCTGGGGTACAACTACTTACTACGTAAAGAACGTACCATCAGGTGACAATCAGAACCTTCCTGCTATCCGCATCGTAAATACTGACCGCAACCGCTTCCGTAACACAAATACTATCAGCTACGACTTCAAGGGCCTCTTCTCTAAGAAGAGCGGTCACTCGCTCAATGTCCTCCTTGGTCATGAGTATGTCATCACAAAGCAGCATGACAACACCAACGAGGCTCACGGCTTCCCTAAGGACTTCGACGCTGCTACAGCATGGAAGCTGACAACCGTCGGCACACCTTATGATATTAACGACTACTACAAGGCTGACGATAAGCTGCTCTCATTCTTCGGACGTGCAAACTACAACTTCAAGGACAAGTATCTCCTCAGCGCTACATTCCGTGCTGATGCTTCTTCTAAGTTCAACAAGAGCAACCGTTGGGGTTACTTCCCATCAGCAGCCATAGCATGGCGTGTTTCTTCTGAGCCTTTCATGAAGGCAGCAGAGAACTGGCTTGACGATTTGAAACTACGTTTCTCTTTCGGTACTGCAGGTAACAACAACATTCCTACTGGTCAGCTCATCCAGTCATACAACGTCAGCACAACATCATGGGTTAACAACCTTTCAAGCTACGTTGCTCCTTCAAAGACAATGGCTAATCCAGACCTGAAGTGGGAGACAACAATCACACGTAACCTTGGTCTTGACTTCACTCTCTTCCACAGCAAACTCTCAGGTAGCGTTGAGGCATACCTCAATACAACTAAGGACTTGCTTATCGAGTTCCCTGTATCTGGTACAGGTTACGACACACAGTACCGCAACCTTGGTAAGACAGAGAACAAGGGTCTTGAGGTAACTCTCACATGGCATGCTATCGAGAAGAAGAACTGGGGTATTGACTTCAATGGCAACATTGGCTGGAACAAGAATAAGATTGTTTCACTCGGTGGCGGCATGGAGAACTTCGGTATGAACTCAAGCTGGGCTTCTACCGAGATTGGTCAGGACTACTGGATTGCAGTAGGTGGCCAGTTAGGCGAAATCCGTGGCTACAAGAACGCTGGCCGTTATGAGGTTGACGACTTCGTTGGTTACAACGAGACAACAAAGACATGGACACTGAAAGATGGCGTTGTTGACGACTCTAATATAATAGGTACAGTACGTCCTGGTTCTATGAAGATAGAATCAACAACACAGCACTGGGATTCTGCACAGAATGCATGGGTATGGAATGAAAACAATCAGACACAGCTTGACGGCAAGACTGCCGACGGCAAGATCTCTGATAGTGACAATACTCTGATAGGTAACGTTAATCCTAAGTTCTCAGGTGGTTTCGGCCTCTCAGCACACGCTTACGGTTTTGACTTCTCTGCAAACTTCAACTTCGCTGTTGGCAACAAGGTTTACAATGCCAACAAGATTGAGTACACTTCTACATCGAAGTATCAGTATCGTAACATGATAACTGAGATGGCTGACGGTGTACGTTGGACAAACCTCAATGAAGACGGTACACTCTGTAATGATCCTGAGCAGTTGAAGGCTCTCAATGCCAATACAACAATGTGGAGCCCTTACATGAGCAAGTTCGTCCTTACTGACTGGGCTGTCGAGGATGCATCATTCCTCCGTCTTAACACATTGACACTGGGTTACACTCTGCCAAAGGTCATAATCTCAAAGGCACACATCAACAGTCTGCGTTTCTATGTTACTTGCTACAACGTATTCACAATTACCGGATATACAGGCTACGATCCTGAGAGCGACTGTATCCGTAAGAATGCGCTTACTCCTAACGTTGACTACTCTGGCTACCCACGCAGCCGCCAGTTTGTATTCGGTCTTAACTTGAACTTCTAATCATTGCATAATACTGAAAGCAAAAATGAAAAATAGCATAAAGATAACAATAATGTCAATGGCCGTTGCTGCCCTTGCAACGTCATGCGACATGGAGGCGCCATCTATCTCTACTCTCGACGAGAGTTCTGTATATAGCGTTTATGGTCTGGCCGAGCGTGAGATACAGTCTATCAACGTTTCTTTCGGTGAGACAAACTCATACCGTGGACGCTTCCTCCCTTACTACGGCGTTAGCTCAGACGTTGAGGTGACATCAGGTTCCGCTCCGTCACTTTCACACGCTTCTGAGGATAAGTACAATCTCTGTAACTTCAGCACAACAGAGACAAATAGCCAGATGAACACTACAAACAATGCCTACGCTAAGTTCTATGAGGGCATTGAGCGTGCCAATCTTGCAATTACAGGTATCCGTAAGTATGGTAATATAGAGTCTAACCCTGACATGGCACACCTCCTTGGTGAGGCTCTCACCATGCGTGCCGTAATCTATAATGACCTTGTCAAGGCATGGGGCGATGTTCCTGCTCGTTTCGAACCAAACAGCAGCGACAACGTCTATCTCCCACGTACCAACAAGGACGTTATCTACAAGCAGCTCCTTGCTGACCTCGAGGAGGCAGAGAACTACTGCTACTGGCCTAACGAGAAGGACGTCACAAAGACCTGTGAGCGTGTAAGCAAGAGCTTCGTAAAGGGCCTCCGTGCTCGTATTGCTCTCTATGCTTGTGGCTATGCACTTCGTGGCGACGGCTATCGTCGCAGCAACGATGCAGAGCTCAGCCAGGACAAGATGATGGCCATCGTAAAGCAGGAGTGTGAAGATGTTATCAAGAGTGGCAGAAACACTCTCGGTGACTTCAAGGACAACTTCCTCCATCTCTGTAAGGACGAAACTACAGCAGGCCTTGAGAGCCTCTGGGAAATCCCATTCTCTGATGGCCGTGGTCGTGTGCTCTATACATGGGGCGTTAAGCATGGTGCTAACGACCAGTACACACAACAGGCACAGGGTGGTGTCAATGGCCCTACTCCTTACCTCTTCTATGACTACAGCGTGAACGACGTTCGTCGTGACATTACATGCGTTCCTTATCAGTGGAGCAAGACTCTTGTTGATGGCAACGCACCTCAGGAACTCCGTAAGATTACACAGTGGTGCTTCGGCAAGCTGCGTTATGAGTGGATGAATCGTATCGTGACATCTACAAATGATGATGGTGTCAACTGGCAGTACATGCGTCTCGCTGACGTTTATCTCATGGCTGCAGAGGCAGAGAACTACCTCAATGGTCCTTCTGCTGCATGGCCATACATGGAGCCTGTCCTCAGTCGCGCACTTCCTGCTGACGAGGTTGCTGCTCTCAAGACAAAGTACACAGCAAGCAAGGATGCATTCCAGCAGGGCATCGTTGAGCAGCGTGGCTTTGAGTTTGCCGGCGAGGCTCTCCGTCGTGCTGACCTCGTTCGCTGGGGTATCATCGACACCAAGATGGCTGAGGCAAAGCAGAAGCTTCAGGATCTTGCAGAGCGCAAGGGCGCTTATGCCGACCTCCCAGAGAATCTGTACATCAAGACTTATGACGAGAAGACCGACAAGGACCTCATCTCACAGTACAACCTCTATGTCGGCGACGGCAAGACTGGCGAGGCTCTCGTTATCTATGGTCTCAACCATGGTGATACTGATGACATAGGCTCAGACATCCGTAAGATTAACGATAGCTTCTCAAAGAAGGGCTGGTTCGTGAGCAGCGGTGCCAATGTCCTCACTTCCGACTACTGGGAGGGACTCTACGTCAATACTCCAAGCCTGAACTACCTCTGGCCTATCTGGAAGAACTTCATCGACTCTTCAAACAATACGCTCAACAACGATGGCTACTACGGCCAGCTGAGCGAGTAGCAATTCATTGTCTCCTTCCCACCTTCGGGAGGGAGACATGAAGCACACAACATAACATTAATCATAGAAATAAATAATTGATGATGAAAAAATCAATATTCTATTCATGCCTCTTCGGCCTTGGCGCGCTGGCAGTATCATCATGCGGCAACCCTATGGACGAGATCACCAGCATTATATATGGCCGCGTCTTCTCTCCAACAGATTTTGAGGCAAAGAACGTCAAGGAGTCTTCTGCTACACTCGTTTGGAATGCAGTAGATGGCGCAGATGCTTACGACATTCAGGTCTATGAGGACGACAGCCTCTCATTCACCGGCACACTCGGCGAGAACATAACAACAGATGAGACTACCGTCGATCTCGTAGGTCTCACCTATGACACACAGTATAGCGTAAAGCTAACAGCCATTGACGCTGACAATGAGTCACGCAACTCAAAAGCTTCAACAGTTTATTTCCGTACATCAGCTCAGCAGATATTCAATACTCCTGCTGAAACAGATATCGCCGACCGTAGCGTTATCCTCTCATGGAAAAGCGGTGAGAAAGATGTTACACGCATCGACATCCTCAACGAGGCAGGTGCTGTTGTAGCTACTCACGCCATTACTGCTGAGGAGAAAGAGGCATTCAAAGCCACTGTTGACGGTCTCTCACCAGAGACAAAGTACACAGCAAAGCTCTACTACGTTGCTAACAGCGTTCAGAAAGAGCGTGGCAGCAAGTCCTTCACAACAATCGTCGACCTCAACGGTGCTATTGTCCTTCGTCCAACAGACGACATCCAGTCAGCTATAAACAATGCTAATGACGGTGATGTATTCGCTCTCTATGGAGGTACTTATGTCGTGAAGAGTACAAGCTCTGACGAATCAGTAACTGCTGGCTCAATTTCTGTAAGCAAGAGCATCACTATCAAGGGCATCTTCCCAACCAACGTTCCTACTATCAACGGTCGCTTCGAGATCAACGATGGCGCAACACTTGAAATCAATCAGGTCAACCTCGATGGTAAGGGTACAAGCGGTGACCAGTGCTTTAACGTAAAGGGTACCAACGTCGGTGGCATTAGTATCAACAATGCTGAAATCAAGAACTACAGCAAGGGTGTTCACTACGTCAATGTAGCAGCTAAGATTCCTTACATCAAGTACATCAACTGTCTCATCCACGACATTACATGTGATGGCGGTGATATGTTCGACTGCCGTAAGGGCTGCATAGATGATCTCACACTTTCTAAGTCAACTATCTACAACAGCTGCGCAGCCCGCGACTTCATCCGCTTCGATGATGCTTCGTCTTCATTCTCTGGCGCAACTCCTGTAGTCAATGTTGACCAGTGTACTATCAACGCAGCAGCTAACGCATCAGGCAAGCGTCTCCTTTATGTTCGCTTCGCTGGCAACACTATCAACTGGACAAACAACATCGTTACTAATACAGTAGCTGTTTGGAGTAACCAGTCGAAGACATCTGTTCCTAACTTCGGCAACAACAATGTTTACTACGGTTGTACAAAGCTGAACGTTCTCGACGGTAACGACGCTGGCAAGACAAATCTCTTCATCGACGAGAGCCGTACAGAGGCTGACCCACAGTACAAGAGCGCTTCAAGCGGCGACTTCACTGTAGGCAATGAGTCTGTATCTAAGCTCAAGGCTGGTGACCCACGCTGGTATTAATATCATCAGATGATTTTTAACTAATCATCACTCCTTAAATATAATAAAGCCTCGCATGTCCTGCATGCGAGGCTTTAATATTTTCTATTATTTTTACCTACATCATTCATGTTATTACATAATGGACAGAATGATTGAGAATTATTTGGACACTATTGTGAACATTAATAATTTGTAAGCACTCGATAAACTACAGGTGCTGATACGTGCATGCTAAAGTAACATCGATTATCGTTTCAAAGTAAGCCTTTGAAAGACTACAGGTGTAAGCAATATTATCCCCAAATCTCATCAAACAAGACACAGAAAGCAACTGGTAGCACTTACGGATTGTAAGTGCTACCAATTACCGCCCAAGATGCTACCAATGACGGGCCAAGATGCTACCAATGACAGGCCAAGAAGCTACCGATTGGTTTTCTAACGTTTATTAACAAAAACTGTAAGTAAAATGGCCCAAAAACTTCCGAATTGTAAGTAAAATGACCAATAAGGAACAAGAAGATGACAGCAGCTAAGGCCGGCCATACACAAGGGGGATACTTGTCGTTGGTATCAAAGGTCGTAAAAACGACAATAGAAAATAAGGTTGGTTCTATTAATATGCTTTGGCAGATTTTTCTTTGAGACTTTACTTGAGCTTGGCAAAGCTAAGCAAGCTTACTTTGCTCTTGCTTTTGCAAAGTAGAGGTGATTTTCGAGGGCAAAGTGTCAATATCTTGATGTAATTATGTGGGCATAATGACTGAAAGAGTTGACAGGTTAAACCGAAATGAGGCCATAAGATGGCGAGACGTCAAGTTCCACAATCAAGTTGAATATTACGGCGGGAATTAATAGCCCCCACCTATTGTTTTATCCACTTGTTTAGGTCGGTTTTCCCTTTGAACATTGGTGCGATGCTTATATCTGATGTGTTGACAGGCTTGTCGAGTAAGAAACGGTCAATGAAAGCCTCTACCTCAGGATATTGCGCTTCAGGCAGTTGGCAATGTGGATGTCCTCCAATGATGGAGTATCCTATTCTGTCAGCTATGCCCAGCTTGTCCCATACACGTTTGGCTGCATTGACTGAGACGTATGCAGACTCATCAGCCAACCATTTGTAGTCGGTATTCCCTAACATAAGGAATGCCCTTGGGCAGATCATTGCACACAGTTCGTGATGGTCGTATGGAAGGTTGTAAACGCTGTCGCCATGGAATTGCTCACGCAGACTTTCTTTGAACCAGTGGTAATCAGTCTTGTCCAAATCTTCCACTCCCTCAATGGTGTGCGACACGCGCCATGCAGCGGCTCCGCCACCACCTGGCTCTTGTGCTATTGTCAGGCATACGCGCTCGTCGAAAGCTCCGCAGAACAATGCCATCTTGCCTGCATATGAACATCCGGTTACGCCTATGTGTTTTGTGTCAATATGTGTCTTTGCTGTGCCAAGAATCTCAAGTCCGTCTATGATACGTTGAAATCCCCATGCCCACATGCTGTAAGCACCATTATCACGGAGTTCGGGATATAGCCGCAGGAATCCGTAATTGGCCTTGCATGTGTCACCTTTAAACTGTGAGTAACCATTCGCCTGTCGTTCGTTGAAGTCCATCCAAGCTATGTTGCGAGATGTTATCATCTGTTTAGGCAGTGAGATGTGGCTGCTGCCAATCATCAGTGGGAATGGTCCGTTGCCGCCTTCCGGATAGTGAATCAGCGAAGACAGTGTCAGCGATTCGTTGCCAACGGTGATGGTGACGAAAAGTGTGTCGCCCGTCATTGCGGCTTTTATCTGGCTACGTTCTACTTGTGGAATGGTGCCAATCTCGTAGTCTTGTATCATATGCGAGATTTCCTTGCGTCTGCTGTCCCATTGCTTCAGATTGTGAACCATGTGCTTGCCGTCGTTCATTGTCAACGGATCAGGCAGTTTTGTGTAAGCTGTCTGTTGTGAGAATGCTGAGACGGTGAGTAATGTTGCCAGTATGGTAATCATTATGTGTTTCATAATCAACTCTGTCGCTTATGTTTCAGACAATGTGGAAATGTGTTGAGACTACTGTTGACCTTATTATATCATCGGTTTATGCTGTATGCAAATGGTGTGAGTCTATTGTACGGAATGACCGATGATATTATGAGCGCGTGTGCTTTTGTCGCTGCTTATCTGTTCATCGACATCAGGAATTCTTCGTTGTCGTGTGTGCGGCCTATCTTTTGTTGCATCTCCGTCATTGCCTCAACAGGGTTCATGTCAGAGATAAACTTACGCAGAATCCACATCTTGTCTATGGTGTTCTTGTCCTGCAGCAGGTCGTCACGGCGTGTGCTTGATGCGACAAGGTTGACAGCAGGGAATATTCGCTTGTTTGCAATTGAGCGCTCAAGCTGCAACTCCATATTACCTGTGCCCTTGAATTCCTCAAAGATTACCTCGTCCATCTTCGAACCCGTGTCGATAAGTGCTGTTGCTACGATGGTCAGCGATCCTCCGTCTTCGATGTTTCGTGCAGCGCCGAAGAAACGCTTAGGCTTCTGCAAGGCATTAGCATCAACACCACCGGTAAGCACTTTGCCGCTGGCTGGCGCTACGGTGTTATATGCTCGTGCGAGTCGTGTTATAGAGTCAAGGAATATGACGACATCATGTCCACATTCTACCATGCGTTTCGCTTTCTCGAGTACAAGTCCTGCGATTTTCACGTGACGGTCGGCTGGCTCATCGAAAGTAGATGCAATAACCTCTGCATTCACAGTACGTGCCATGTCTGTCACCTCTTCTGGACGTTCGTCGATGAGCAGCATCATGAGGTAAGCCTCAGGATGACTCGCCGCGATAGCGTTGGCGATGTCTTTCATCAGAATGGTCTTACCTGTCTTAGGCTGTGCTACGATCAGCGCACGCTGTCCTTTGCCTATAGGTGCGAAGAGATCGACAATACGTGTTGATAGGTTTGTCGTGCGTGGATTCCCGCAGAGGTTGAACTTCTGGTCAGGGAATAGTGGCACGAGGTGCTCAAAAGGCACGCGGTCTCGTATGTCTTGTGGATTACGGCCGTTTATCTTTAATATGTCGCAGAGTGTGAAGTATTTGTCTCCAGCAGTAGGAGGGCATACCATGCACTCTACGATGTCGCCTGTCTTCAGTCCGTATTTGCGTATTTGTTGCAGTGGTACGAAGACGTCGTCAGGAGATGAGAGGTAGTTGTAGTCGCTTGAACGCAGAAAGCCGTAATTCTCAGGCATTACCTCCAGCAGTCCTATTGCACGGATGATATTGCTGAAATCGTATGTTTCTGTATTAAGCTCTTCGGCCTGTTTAGCGGCGAAACTGCTTGGTATGTTTGTTGATGTGGGGTTGTCGAAGATGTCAACATTCATCATTGCTCCTGCATCTTCAATAGGAATGTCTTCCACGATGATGAAGTCAGTGCCGTCGCCAGGGTCTCCCTCCCAATATTGTGGCTCGTAATCTTCGTCAGCAATGCTGTCCTGTCTGTATGCCTCGTTGTGGGCTTTCATCCTCTCTTGCAGTTGTGCAATGAGATTTGTTGACTCTAGATTATCATCATTGCTGCCGATGGCATATTCCGCTTCAGGTATTATGCCGGCCTGCTCATACTGCATGTCGTCATCGGAGATGACTGCTTCATCTATGTAGTTGTCCTCGTCCTGATATGGGGCGATGTCGTCGCCTGTTGAAAGTTGAGCGTCCTGAATATCTTCCTCTACTACAGCTGGTTCTTCGATGATAGCGGTGCTTTGCTCTAATTCCGGCTGCAGACTTTCTATCGTGGGCTGCTCCTGAATGTCCTGAGCCTCCTGTTCTTCAAACTGTAGCTCCGGCTGTTGTTGCGTTTCTGATTCGAGCTTTGCTAAATACTCAAGTTCGGCCTTTGACTTGCGGCCGCGATGCTTTGGGAATGGGTTTTCTCCCTTTGTCTTGTTTGAGAATAGCTCAGATGCCGCTTTGGCTTTCTTCTTTGCTGCTTTGGTGTCAAGGTTTTCTCCGTCGTTGCCGTTGACGGAATAGACATGGTCGGTCATGTCCTTTTTTATAACGCGCTTACGTGCACGTTTTGGTGCCTCGGAAGCCACAGCCTCCTGAGCGGTAAGTATTTTATCTATAGCCTCTTCTGGTGATTGAATGTTTTCAGGTGTTATTCCTAATGATCTGGCAATCTCCACGAGTTCAATGATGTCTTTTGACATCAGTTCTTCTTTGGTGAACATGTAGTGTGTGATTAAGAAATTGATGGGTAAAAATAGGGGGGTGTGAGAGTAAAAGAAAATAACGACTCTCGCTTTTTCGAATGCAAAGGTACAACTTATTTTCAGATAAATAAAATTCTTGCCGTGAATTTATGTTAAAAGGGATAAATGCTCTTTGTTGCGGTACGAAATATGTATTATAATATAAGGTATATGAAGAAAAAACGCCATTTTTTGTAAAAAAGTTTTGAAAATATTTGCGTATGTCAGAAAAAGTCAGTACCTTTGCACCCGCATTTAGAGAAATGCACCTGTTAACAGGTTTAGAAATGCGGAAATAGCTCAGTTGGTAGAGCACAACCTTGCCAAGGTTGGGGTCGCGGGTCCGAGTCCCGTTTTCCGCTCACATCTTGAACAATGACTCAGTCTTATAGATGTTAAGAATGATGTCATACAGGCCCAGGTGGCGGAATTGGTAGACGCGCACGTTTCAGGTGCGTGTGCCGCGAGGCGTGCAGGTTCGAGTCCTGTTCTGGGCACCATAATCTTATTATTTAGAAGTAAGATGTGAAATAAATATGTTGGAGAGGTGGCGGAATTGGTAGACGCGCTACTTTGAGGGGGTAGTGTCAATCGTGACGTGGGAGTTCGAGTCTCCTCCTCTTCACCATATTACATATTATAGAAAGTTTTAGGCTTTCTTTTTTTCTGTTGTTGCGGAAATAGCTCAGTTGGTAGAGCACAACCTTGCCAAGGTTGGGGTCGCGAG
>R03__coassemble_221_pt1 | contig 35980 bp, 24 predicted proteins | sample R03__metabat2_low_PE_024 | metagenome-assembled genome bin R03 | reverse complement strand
TGCTATGCCGAGCGCAGGCAAAGTCTCAAAGAAAAGATGGCAAAACGTTAAAGCCCCCCAAATGATTAAAACCAACGGTGGGAATTAATAGAACCCACCTTAACTACAAAACCTCAATGAACATTTATAAGCAATTTCTGACGCTAGCCATAATGCTTGCCGCCACTGCATCGGTTTTCGCACAGCAACGCATAGACATAAGCGGCACTTGGCAAGTAGCACTTGACTCCGCCGTAACAAGCCGTAACGTGTGTTATACAGAAAACATCTCACTGCCAGGGAATACCGACCTCGCAGCACTGGGCACAGCAAACACGCTGAAGCCGGAGCTGACAAAGCCTCAGCTGTTACGTCTGACACGTCGTCATGCATACGTTGGCGTTGCGTGGTATAAACGCACTGTCGATATTTCTGAGGATATGGCACACCAACCTCTAACGTTCAGCTTTGAACGCGTGATGTGGAAGAGCGAGCTGTGGATTGATGGCAATAAGGTAGGCAATGCCGAGGAAAGCCTCGTAGCACCACATGTCTTTGAGCTGCCGGTAGGTCTTGCTGCCGGTAAGCATACCATAGAGCTGCGCATCGACAACCGCAAACAGCACGAGATAACCGTCGATAATCTTGCACACGCCTACACCAACGACACGCAGGTGATGTGGAATGGTGTCCTTGGCGCTATGACCATCACGGCTCACAAGCGCATATATCTGCACGATGTCCAGGTTTATCCTGATGTCAACAATATGACGGTGAGAGTCGTCGCTAATGTTGAGAACCTCACAACAAAGGCTGTCAAGACATCTCTTACCGTAAATGTAGCTGGCGAGACCAAGACAATTGCCACAACGTTGAAGCCTGGCATGCAGGCAGTAGAGATATCTGCTTCCCTCCCTTGCGGGTCTTTGCTCTGGAGCGAGTTCCATCCTACGCTGTATGACCTTACCGCGTCTGTCGATGGTGAGACGAAGACAGTCTCCTTCGGCATGCGAACACTGAAGGTTGAGGATGGCAACCTTACCATCAACGGCAACCGCATCTTCCTGCGTGGAACACTCGAGTGCTGCGTATTTCCTCTGCGTGGCTGTCCTCCTACCGACGAGGCAGGATGGCAGAAGATGTTCTTCACAGCAAAGGAATGGGGGCTCAATCATCTGCGTTTCCACTCTTGGTGCCCGCCGGAGGCTGCCTTCCGTGTAGCCGACAAGATGGGATTCTACCTTCAGGTGGAGCTGCCTAACTGGTCGCTGAAGGTCAACAGCGACAGCGCCACCGTGCGTTTCCTCAACAACGAGTATCACCGCATGATGACATATTATGGCAATCATCCTTCATTATGCCTCGTCACTTGTGGCAATGAGTTACAGCCTGACTTCAAATACCTCAACGCTTTCGTTAAGGAGATGAAGCAGACAGACGCTCGTCATCTATACAGCACAACATCGTTCACATTTGAGAAAGGTCACGGCGGTAAGCCTGAGCCGGAGGACGAGTTCTTCGTAACACAGTGGACAGACAACGGTTGGGTGCGTGGACAGGGTGTCTTCGACGAAGACTCGCCACACTTCAACCGCAACTATGCTACCGCTACGCGCGATATCACGGTACCGCTTATATCGCATGAGATAGGCCAGTACTCTGTTTATCCTAACATCAAGGAGATAGACAAGTACACAGGCACTCTCGATCCGCTTAACTTTAAGGCTGTCCGCGACGACCTCGTAAAGAAAGGGCTCTATAGCAAGGCTGCCGACTATACTGCCGCCACAGGGCGCTTCGCATACATTTTATATAAGGAGGAACTGGAGCGCGCCATGAAAACCCCTCGTTTCAATGGCTATCAGTTGCTGGGACTCATGGACTTCCCTGGTCAGGGTACAGCCCTCGTAGGCCTTATCGACGCCTTCTGGGACAGCAAGGGCGTCTGCACACCGGCAGAGTTCCGTCAGGCATGTGCTCCTGTTGTACCTCTCGCAAACTTCGATAAGGCGACATATACTGCTGATGAAACGTTCGCGGCAACTATTGATGTGGCCAACTACACTGAGAGCAACATCACCAATAGCGATATCATGTGGAACATGACAGACGACGATGGCAACACCATTGCCACAGGAACACTGCATGCTGACTGTATAGCTAAGGGTGGCAACACGCATGTCGGCGACATCACTCTGCCGCTGACCGATGTCATCAAAGATGCACGTCACATTACGCTGCATGTCTCAATAGACGGCACTCCGTGGCAGAACACCTGGTCAGTGTGGGGTTATCCTGTTTCAGGAAGTGAGAAAACGGAAGCGTTAAAGAACGAAAAGGTTATCTGCACTCAGGATGTTGAGGAGGCATTGGCACAGCTGAAGAAAGGCAAGACAGTACTGCTGTCACCTAAGCCCGCTAACATCAAGGGCATGGAGAGCAAGTTTCTGCCAGTCTTCTGGAGTCCTGTTCATTTCCCAAAGCAGGCTGGCATCATGGGCATCCTCTGCAATCCGCAACATAAGGCACTCTCAGAATTCCCGACAGAGAATCACAGCGACTGGCAGTGGTGGCACCTCGTGAAGAATGCCAAGGTGATGAATCTCACCTCACTTGCTACTCACCCCGAGCCAATCATTGAAGCAATAGACAACTTCACGAATAACCGTAGGCTGGGTTATGTATTCGAGGCAAACGTCATGAAGGGCCGCTTGCTGATGAGCAGCATAGACCTTCTCTCCGACAACACCGGCAAACCCGCGCTCAGTCAGTTGCTGTACTCACTCGTCAAATATATGCAGAGCCCCGATTTTCGTCCAGCACAGGCAATCACGGCTGACGAGCTGAAAGCTTTCATAAATGATGAGACGCCAAGCAACGACTCCAAGAAGAAGTAGCACATCTGCATATCAACCCGACATACATAGCCTTGCAAAGCAGCACACCTGCTTAGTGACGATATACAAAAAACCTAATACATTCACCAATCAGCATATCAACCACACACATCAGCTCTATCATGATACGTAACATCATACTACAGGCAGTACGTCCGGCAAGTTTTCTTGCCATTATGCTTGCCTCCGCAGCGACAGCATCGGCACAGAAGGTATACGAGATAACGGCACCGCAGACACCCAAGCAGATTATAGAAGGCAAGCTCGAGATGGGCGGCACATCGCCATCGGGTGGCAGCATCGCTGTCAACAGCTACTACATGTCGCGCGACGGCCAGCCTGTCATCCCCGTCATGGGAGAGTTTCACTTCAGCCGCTACCCTGCCGAGCAGTGGGAGGAGGAGATAGTGAAGATGAAAGCCGGTGGTGTCAACGTTGTGCCGACATACATCTTCTGGGCTCTTCATGAGCCTCGTGAGGGTGAGTTCCATTGGGAAGGAAACCTCAATGTGCGCCGTTTCGTAGAGCTATGCAAACGTCATGAGATGGACGTCATCATACGCATAGGTCCGTTCTGCCATGGAGAGATGCGGCAAGGCGGATTCCCTGAGTGGGTATTTGCCAAGCCTATGGAGGTGCGTGCCGATGACGCGATGTACCTCAGATGTGTCGAGCGGCTGTACAACGAGATAGGCCGACAGCTGCAAGGCCTATACTATAAAGACGGTGGACCTATCATTGGCTGTCAGATAGAGAACGAGCTGCAGCACTCATCGGCACCATGGGGACTTAACTATCCTGACGAGCCGAAGGACGCCGCAGCAGCTTCATGGAACGCTGCCGAGGCAACAGACGGTGTCGAAGGCAACCAGAAGCTTGCCACAGGAGCAGAGGCCGGCAACCAACACATGCGCTCGCTGCTCACCTTAGCTAAGAAGGCAGGCATCATGACGCCGTTCTATACCGCGACAGGATGGGGCAATGCTGCCGTCATCGCCAACACGGCCATCCCCGTCACGGCAGCCTACACCTACCCTACCTGGGTAAAGAAGCCGACAAAGTCGCCATTCATGCTCTTCAAGGACATACATGCCAACCCCGACTACGCACCTATACGCTACAATGCCACTGACTTCCCGTCGTTCTGTGCAGAGATGGGAGTAGGCATTCAGAAGGTCTATTGGTCGCGCCCCGTATGCACGGCGAAGGCTGCCGAGGCTCTTATGATACGCACACTTGGCAGCGGAAGCAACGGCATTGGCTACTACATGTACCACGGCGGCTCAACGCCGACACGCGGCGACAATGCCTTTGCCAGCGACGAGGCTGTTGCCGTGCCGAAGATAAGCTATGACTTCCAGGCGCCACTCGGTGAGTTCGGACTCGAAGGCGTCAGCTATCGCAACCTCCGTCTGATACACTCGTTCCTCGCGATGTGTGAGGAGCAGCTTGCTCCGATGGAGACAGTGCTTCCCGCTGGTTATGATAAGATAACGCCCGACAATACCGATGACGTCCGTTTCGCTGTGCGCATGGCTCCTCTGAGCAGCGAAACAGTAAATGGGAAGTTACCAGATGGCACATGGAGTGGCTTCATCTTCTTTGTCAACTTCCAGGATCACGCCTCCGACCGACATGACCAGAACGGCACAATAAATCTGAATCTGAAGGGCGAGAAGATATCCGTGCCTTTCACTTTGCCCAAGGACGAAAGCATGATTCTACCATTCAACATGGCCATGGACGGCGTATTGCTGAAGTACGCGACAGCTCAGCCGCTGATGAAGCTGCAGGATGGCAAGACGCCGCACTACATCTTCTTCGCCCCAGAAGGTGTGAAGCCCGTGTTTGTCTTTGCCAACGGCAAGACATACCGCCCTGTGCCAGGCCTTAAAAGCACCTTCTCAGTGGGTGGAATAAAGATAACTTGCCTTACCCGCCAGCAGGCGCTTGATGCGTCGATGGTAAACGGACGGCTTGTCATCACCAAGGCGACGGTGCTCTCTACGGCAGATGGTGCCGAGCTACTGTCACTGGGTGAGAACAAGGTTGAGTACATTGTCTATCCCTCAAAGCACGGTTTCAAGACGCAGGTGGCAGAGGTCCAGGCAGTAACACCCGACTTCAAATACACCCAGCGCACATCGCGCCACTCGTCTCTCCACTTCATCGAGCCCGCCAACACACCTCAGGTGCAGGAGTATTTCCTGCACATCGACTACACGGCCGATGTCGCCATGGCATTCCTTGACGGCGTGCTGTGCCATGATGAGTTCTGGCAGGGACAGCCATGGACCATCGGACTGAAGCGTCATGCCGAGAAGCTGCGCAGCCAGGACATGACGTTCTACTTCCGACCACTGAAGGAGCAGCCATGGGTACGCCGTGACTTGCCCGCCGAGGTAATACCCGTCTTCTCTCATGGCCCAGTGCTTGACATCAAGGGCGTCAGCATCGTGCCCGAGTATAAAATGGACATCACGTTTTAGTGACGGTAAAACAATAAGTTGGTACGATTTGCCTCAGATTATGAGGCTATTTTGAGACCTACTCAGAGGGAGCGTAGCGGGCTACGTGACCGAAGATAGGACTCAAAAGAGGCCATAAGATGGGGTAAAGCGTGCAAACTTATTTTGTACCAAGTTATTTTTTTATCGTCACTTAATTGACAGCATCCAACAATACAGATAGCCATCATAACACATGAACAGATTATCATCTCTCTTGGTTATGCTCATCGTCAGCATGGCCATAACCGCTCAGACAGACATCTCGCTTGACGGCGAATGGCAACTGACAATGGCCGGCAAGGACTACACCGTAAACGTTCCGCACACATACAACCTTATGGCTGGCTATGAGGACTATGCCGGCGAGGCGACCTATACCCGTCCTCTCCCTGTCACTGCCGACCAGAAAGGCAAGACCGTGCGCATCTGTTTCGACGCTGTCTATCACGAAGCCACCGTCTTTGTCAATGGCAAGAAAGCAGGCGAGCACATCGGCAAGGGCTACACCCCGTTCTCATTTGACATCAGCCGTCTGCTGAAATACGACGGTCGCGACAAGCTGAAGGTCATCGTCAACAACGCCTACAGCGACCGCATGCTGCCTTACAAGCGTAAGTTCGACTGGAACAACGACGGCGGCATCATACGCAGCGTGCGCCTGCACCTCAGCGGACGGCAGACCATCCGCTACGTCCATGTCGTGCCGAAGACCATGGGCACGGTGGCACTCAAGCTACGTCTGTGGCAAGACAACAAGACAAAGGCCTGCGGGCAGCTCGTCGTCACCGACCGTCAGACAGGCGCATGCGTTTATGACAAGGCTATTTCATTCACGAAGAAGAAGGGCGACAGGGAGTTCATGGCAAGCTTCGACATTGCCAGCCCTAAGCTTTGGGACATTGACCACCCTAACCTCTACGACTTCACCTTTACCCTATACAACCAAACAAACAACCAACCAAACAAGCAACCAAGCGACAAGATAACCGACCATTTCGGCTTTCGAGACTTCAAAGTCAACTCTCTGCCTACGAGCAAAGGCGTCAGCGGCTCCCTCCCTACAGGGGAGGGCGGGGGGAGAGGCTTCCTCCTGAACGGCGAGCCGGTACGCCTTCCGGGCATAGAAGCCATGCCAGGCTCCCACCCCGACTACGGCATGGCCGAGCCGCAGGCGGTAATAACTCAGACAGCCGACCTCATGCGCGGCCTTGGCACGTGCATAACACGATTCCACTGGCAGCAGGACAACCGCATGCTTGATGCCATGGACGAGCGTGGCATACTCGTGACAGAGCAGATTCCATGGTGGCAGCAGCCGTCACCGGCACTTGGTGAAGAGCTTCGCCAGAATGCCAAGGAGCAGCTTGAGGAGATGATAGAGGCGCACTTTAATCACCCTTGCATCTTCGCATGGGGCATCTCAAACGAGGTGTGGGGCATACACGACGACCTACGCTATCTCGGCAGCTTCGTAAGTCAGATTGATCCAGACCGTCTGCGCATTGATTGTACCAACAAGATATGGAGCGATTTGGAGAAAAGTTCGTGCCTCGTGCTTGACATACCGACATGGAATGAATATACCGGAACATGGCATGGGAACAACCGCGAAGACCTGCCAGGGCGTTTGGATAATATCGACCGCATCATACCCGACCGCCCGTTGCTCATCACCGAGGCAGGACTGTGCGAACCGGCCTTCACAGGTGGTGACGCACGCCGCATCGATGAGATGTTCTACCACATACACGAGTGGCAGAAGCGCGACTTCATTCCGGGCTACATATACTTCTGTCTGCAGGACTACCGCACGCAGATGGGTGAGGAAGGCTATGGCAAGAACCGCATACGCCGACATGGAGTGACGACCACCGACTTCAAGCTGAAGCCGTCATACCACGTCCTGCGGCAGATAATGTCGCCTATCGACATCACCGAGGTGATGCCGGCAAACTCGGCAAAGACAGGCGATGCCCTCGCCGGACAGATAGAGGTAAACGCCACCGACCATGATGCACGCGTAGTGATTACCGTCCGCAACAGCATTCCGTCGTACACGCTGCGCGGTTACACACTGCGCTTCAATAATGCTGACGGCAAGGAGCAGACCGTCACGCTGCCCGAGATGAAGCCTGGCACAAGCCATCCCGTTGTTCTACGCAATATCAACGACCGCTACGCCTTCAGCATTTTCCGTCCCGACGGCACTTGTGTGATGACATACTAACCACACGGTTGGCGAAGCATCGGCTACATCAAATGGCTGTTAAAAAGTAAGCTTGGCATTGAAAGCGACACCATATTATTAATACATGGCGCTATAATAGAAATGCATCCATATTTTGTTCAGCGAAGCGGAGTAATCACGTTGTTGGTGGGCTCTATCAATTCACGCTGAATAAAAAAGCAACATGGTACAAGATAAGCTAAGGTATGCAAACTTATCTTGTACCATGTTGCTTTTAAGCCGTCACCGAATGACTCGTTTTTGAGTGTTCTACCAACTTTTGTGTGGGTAGTATCCTCCTCACATTCCTTCAAGTAAAGAAGTGAAAGAGTAAGGAAGTGAAAAGTGAAAAGTCCTGCCGGCTTAATGTAATCTTGCTTAACTTCTGAACTTTCGCTCCCTTTTTTTGTCAAGAATTATAGAATTTAAGAATCCAGATTTGAATGAATAAGAAGTGTTAGAAGGAAATAAAATCTCAAAATGAGATTTTATTTCAAGCTTCTAAATATTCTTGACAATTCAATGAATAAGTTTCTTGAATTCTTTAATTCTTGATAATAAAAGAGTTAGCGAGTACTTAAACTGTACGAAAGTTCAGTTAACTTTTTACTTTTCACTTCCTTACTCTTTCACTTCCTTACTTGAAAAACAAGCACAGACTTAAGGTGGGGTCTATTAATTCCCACCGATGAAATGTGTTACTTATATTGTCACTTTACGACATACTTCTTTCCCTTGAAGATGTAAATGCCTTTTGGAAGCGCCTCTGCAGGGAAGTCAGTAACACCGTCCTTAATCTTCATGCCTGAGAGGTCATAGACAGCGCCAGCCTCTGTGGCCTCGGCTGTGATATTGCCGATACCTGTTGACGACGGTGTTGGGTAAATCATGTTGTATGGCGTGATGCCTGACTTGGCACCCTGCGTTATGCCGTTGAGGATGTACGTGATTCCGTCGCCAGGCTTTGTACGGTCAATTGACGAGTTACCTCCATACTTGACGTTGTTGGTTTCCCACACGAACGGAATGAGGCCATACTGCATGGTGTACTGTGTCACGAGCTTGTACCAGTACTGCAACGACTCGTTGTGCTTTGTCTGGCTCTCGCCTGACATGCCAGTGAGGTTTCGCCACATGGCACCATACTCACCAACGATGACCGGATAGCCCTTGTTGACGAAGTTTGTCTGCATCTTCTTGAGCTGGTTTGTCACTGTATTGTCGGCATAAGTGCCCTTGTGTGTTGACGAAGTATAGTTGACAGATGTGCCCGTCGAGTTGTTCCAGTAGAACTGCATCTTACCCCATGATGCATCCTCCTCCATCATGACGAACTGATAAGGATCGTAGAAGTGAATCTCAACCATAAGGCGGTCGGTGGCAGAGTCAGTCAGTTTGGTAATGTCCCAGTTGTTGACGGTCTCATCGATGTTTGTGTTAGGACCCTGCACAACGAGGATACGCTTGGCGTTGTTGCCTCCCGTAGCGCGCACGGCATCAATGAACACCTGCTCATATTCAAGGAGTCGGTTTGCCAAATTTGTTCCGGAGAGGACGCTGCCGATGTTCTTGTCAAGGCCGGCGCCACCTGTTCCAGGCTCGTTAAGGCCTCCGAAGATGACGCGTTCGTCATAGTCCTTCAGCGCGTTGGCTATCTGTGTCCATAGGTTCTTGAGCGTCTCTTTCTTTGACTCGACGTCTGATGCGGTGCAGAAGCCGTCATGCTCCATCCATCCGCCATCCCAATGGTCATTGATGAAGACATTGAGATTAGCTGCAAGGCAATAGTCAATGATTTCCCTAACGCGGGTTATCCATGCCTGGTCGATAGTCGGATTTGCCGTCGTTCCGCCCGAGATGTGTCCCATGACCCATGCACACGGTATGCGCACCGACTTATAGCCCTTCTGTGCGACATAGTCCATGATGGCCTGTGTCGTCTTTGTCGACTGCCATGATGTCTCGGTGTTGATGCCGGCATTCTTGAAGTTGTTGGAGTTACTGCCACCTTCCATGGTGTTGCCGAGATTCCATGCCGGTGCCATATAGTGGGCCATCTCCTTTGCAGAGAGGTCCATCGTTGTCATGCGAGGATTGTCCTGCGCCGACATCGAGAGTGCCGTTGCAGCCATTATGGCTGTGAGGAGTAGAGATTTCTTCATATTGTTTTGTTTTATATTTTATCTTTGAGGTTGTACAAGATTTTGTATGGATAGCGTCTTCATTGCATTATTCAAGTATGGAAGTACTAAGTACGGAAGTGAAGAGTAAGAAGTAGGATATGCATTACTTGCATATAGACCAATATCATCACATTTCTTACTTGAAAACGTCTAACTTCTTTACTTAATACTTATTTACTTGAAAGCTAATTATACTAGCCATACTCTTTCTTGTTGAATCATCTTTGAAACGGCAGAATGTCAGCCTTTAAGAACTGGCTTTGATGCTTTTTGTTTGGCAGCGTATGTCTGTCAGTACGCTAAAGGCTACTGACAATCAGTCTGTTTGCTACATCTTGCAGCATCAGATGATGCCGCCGGCAATGCAAAGACTGAGTAATTACGTTGCAAAGACTCAGTAATTGCAATGTAAAGACTCAGTAATTATATTGTAAAGACTGAGTAATCACAACATTGCTTGCATTATCTTGTCTTGTTACGTGTAGCGGCTGACAGCGTCAGCAAGTGCCGTATATATCGTTTAGAATCGTATCTTCTTGCTTAGAGAGTCAAGCATGAGCTTGTCGTCAGGGGTTAGTTCCAGCTTCTGTAGCTGGTTGTAGAGGTCTTTGACCTTCTCGGCGTAAATGCGCATGCGCTGTTGATTGACAGGGTTTCGCATTTCTGCGACGTTGCTTGCGAAGTGTCGTCCGTGTTCTTCAAGGCTGTTGATGGCATACTGCAGCTGCATGATGAGACGCTGGGCGTCGGTCATATCGTCGGTGGCAGCATCGATAATATCGTTGAACCGTGCCTTGGCCTGCTGGAATTCGTCGCTTGTGGCAAAGGCAGAGTCAACGGCTGCGCGTGCCTCGACAGCGATAAGGCTGTCGTACGACATGACGATGGCTGTGCTGTCAGTAGCCAGCGAATCGGTCAGCTGGGTGCTGTCAGATGTTGTATTTCCTTTCTGTGTACAGCCTGCGAGAATTGCTGCAAATACAAGAAAGGCGATGGTTTTCTTCATAATTGTAATAAACGAAGATTGAAGAATAAAGAATGTAGAGAGGCGTCAGTGCTTCTTGGAAGCGTCGTCTGCACCCTTTCTTCATTCTTTATTCTTCAGTCGTTATGTTAGAGTTTACTTCTTAGGTTCGGTAGCTATCTCGTTGATAGTCACCTTGACCTTTGATGTGTCAACGAGATCCTTCCAGAGGCCGTAAAGCTCGATGCACCATACTACGGCACCTTCGGCGTCGTCAGTGCCCATGTCAGCATAGACGGTGTATGTACCGTCGCCTGTTACGGCTGCCGTGCCTATGCCACCGCCCCAGTAAGATGGTGCCCAACTTGCTGCTGCGTAGCTGATGTCGGCCTTGTAGTCAGCCGAAGCGCCGTCGACGAGGTTGCCTGTAATGCCTTCGATGGTGAAGTTAATAGCCATGCGGCCATTGAAGCTGATGTCGCTCTGCGATACGCCAGGGTTAGACTTGGTGTCGCTGTACTCGTTGTATATCTCGATACGTCCGTCAGTACCGTTGCCGTCCTTGTTGTTGAAGAGTATCTTGCTGTTGTCAACAGATATGTACTTCACGAGCTTGTCCTCGTTCTGGTCGGTTGTGATGCTAACGATTTCAGCCTTTACGGCGTTCATATCAACGATGTCGCTGGCAAGTCCGTTGCAGTCAATGACGAATACCATCGTACCGCTTGATGTCTGACTTGCCTCCATCCATACTGTGTACTCGCCGTCGCCTGTAACGAGAGCATTCTGCTTGGCTGTTTCGCCCCAGTACTGCGTACCCCAACTTGAGTCTGCGAAGCCAAGTGTTGCATTGTACTGACCTACAGCACCGTCGCGAAGATTGCCAGTGATGCCTGTAAGTTTGAATGTAACAGCCATGTTCTTGTTGAAGGTGAAGCCATCCTTATTGAAGCCAGGATTGTCGTGTGTAGAGCCCCACTCGTTGTAAAGCTCAAGGCGGAGGTTGCCCTTGCCCTCGAGATCGCCCCACTTAAGGCAGTCGTTGTTGAAGTCGGCCTGTGAGCCGTTGCCACCGACGAGGCTTGAGCTGGCGTAGTTGTGGACGAGGAGACACTCGCCTTCGCTTGACTGATCGCGTAGAGCAGCTATCTGCAGGCCATGCTCGGTGAGGGACATAACCCTCAGGTTAGTGCTCCAGTTAGATACGATAGCATCGAAGTTCTCAAGGTGCAGAATCTGTGCGCCGCTGAGAGAGATAGTGTGATTCTCGGTGTCAACAGTATATGTACCAGAGTACTGCTTGTTGTTGCCGAGGTCATTGACAACGACAGTGCCATCCTTCTTGAACTCCATTGTACCACGATCCTTAGCCTCACATATCCATGAGTTGTTTGGCCAGTCAGCGCACCAGCTCCATGAATCACCAGAAATCTTATAGCCATTGGTTACAGAGTTCCAGTTATCGGCTGTTCCGTAGTAGTAGAGAGGACCGTCGAACACAGCTGACTTGCCAAGTTCGTTGAGGTCGATGCTCCACTCCTGGCAGAGATAGTCAAGGTTCATTGGACGGTTAGGCATGCGCACGGCACGGATAGCAAGGCCTTTGGCACGGTGTGTACCCTTGAGAGAAGCTGTCTCGCCTGCATTGAATGCGAGTGATGAGCCGTAGTTAGCGTCAGCAACGTCAATAGAACTTGACCAGTATGCGCCAAGCTGTGCCTCTGAAGAGGTCTCTGTACCAAGACGAACGCCTGTCACAGGGAGGAAGATTGAGTTGCCGTTAGCTGCTGTGAAACGTGTGCCAGGGATGCCGTCAACGGTCTCACTTGTCTGAGTAGTGCTGGTGAGAAGCTCTGTAATCTGGTCAGCCGATGGTGTGAAAGCACCGTCGATGCACATAGCAGCGAGGTCATTCTCTGAGCTCTGATAGTCAGTGGCACAGTAGTCGTCGGCACTCTCTGATGTATTGAACAGTGTGTTGTCACCGAAGCCATAGAGGCCACCGACCTCTGTAGGTGTCATAGCGCCTACGTTGACTGTTGCCCACTCTACTGAAAGGCCGAGGTCAACGAACTCAACCTTCTGTGCAGGAGTCTTGAAACTCTTCACTTCGCCATAGTGCTTGGCACCGTTAACGCTGGCATACGCTACATAGTAGTATGTCTGGTTAGGGAGCAAGCCCTTGATGTTGATAGTGAAACCAGAAGCGTCTGACTCGGAAGCATATAGGCGGCCTTCCTTAACGGTAGCCTCATCGTTGCTGATGAGTATGCCGCGCTCTACCTTATCGGCAGCGAGAGCCGAGACCTTAACGGTAGCGCTGAGGTCGGCTGTTACCTCGGTATAGATAGGATCGGCTGTTGCCACGCCTGAGTCTGTTGTCACGAACGACTTCACATCACCGTACTTTGTCACCATGCCCTGCATTGTAACGTATGTACAATAGTAGTATGTGACGCCTTCTGTCAAGCCTGAGAGACTTGTTGTCACTGTGCCATCGTCAGCAATTGTGCCGGCAACCTTAGTGCCTGACTGTACACCTTCTGCTGTTGTGGCATAGCTGACACCTACCTTGTAAGACGATGACGAAGCCTGACTGAGGTCCTTGACAGTACCTGTCAGTGTGGCTGCGGTGCCATAGACGGTCGTTGCGTCGCCTGTTGTGATGGTTGTTATGATGTCAGCGGTATTGATTGTATAATCATCTTTGTCGCTACAAGCTGTGAAGACACAGGCCAGGAGCAACATAATACCTGTTAATAATTTACTTTTCATAATCTTCATTATTCTTTTTCGTTTCAGTGATTGGTGGTCAGGTGATAGGTGATAGCTATCTGTATTGCATGCTGTGCAGCATATAGCCAACATATAGCCAACACCTAACACCCAGCACCTGTCACTTAAGGTGGGTTCTATTAATTCGCTTTGGCAGATTTTGGAATTATTTTCGAGATCAAAGTGTCAACTTCTTAATGGAGTTATGCGGGCATAACGACTGAAAGAGTTGGCAGTTTGAACCGAAAAGAGTCCAAAAGATGGCAAAACGATATTAGCCCATAAGCTACATGTTTCATCGGTGGGAATTAATAGAACCCACCTTAAATCGGATTATTTTCTGATGCGCTTCACGGCCTTCTTCTTGGCTCCGCTGGAAGTGAGGAATGGTGTACCGGTGTTATATACAACCTTCAGATCAACCTCGAGAGAGCTGGTGAAGCCAAGGCATGCATAGCCGTTAGCCATGAAGTAGTTGCTGCTGTTCCATGGGTTGAGGATGTAGCGGCGTGCGTCGAGGCCGGCACCAGAGCCACTGTATGTATCGCCCTCACCACGGTCGATGAGTGAATCGTCGAAGTCGAGTGACTTGCCATCTGAGCGTATGCCCGTGATGATGAAGTCAGCATTAGGATACTTGCCGAGAATCTTACCGACATCAAGATAGATGCCGTAAGGATCAGAATCAGAACCAGTGATTGTAAAGGTATATGTACCCTCGCCAGTGATTTTGACAGTGTTTGAATCGAAGAATGTCCAGCCTGTGTTGAAGTAGTGCATGCTGGCCTTGAAGGTCTCTACATCTGAGCCACCCACGATGCCTGGAGTGAAGTGGAAGCCCTGATACTTATAGCGGTTGCCCTCAGAGTCGTTGACATCATAACCTAACCAGAGGTCTGTAAGCTCGCCTGTGCTATCCATTGAGTATGAGAGAACACGGAGAGAGTCTTGTCATTGTTTGTCTTCAGGACAGTGCCGTCGGCACCGACAGCAGCCTGCTGCAGGCCGTTGCTGAAGTAGATGAAGCCGTCGTCAGAAATCTGGATGTCACCTGATACCTCATTGCCATCGGCATCAACAGATGTGTATGTATGCTCATAGGCATTGAGTGTGAGTGCATAGTCAAGACCGTTGTTAGAAGCCTTCTGTGCGCCGTTGGTTACTGAGCCATAGAGATCGCAGTATGCAAGAGCATCAGCAGTCTCTGCAAGCTTCCACTTAACAGTGCGGTAGGTGTTACCATCCTTGGTGTAATTGGTTATGTCATCCTGCCATGTCTCTGCCAGCTGTGGCACTGGATTAGGGTCAGTTGCAGGAACATAATTATCAGCATACTCCTTTGAAACATAGTTGAAGACTTCAACCCACTTGCCACCCCAGTCGCCAGGGACACGGACATATGCTACACGCATATGGTTCTCGTCGAGCTCGATAATCTGGAAGCCTGTGCGCCATGTGTCAAGACGTGCATCCCATGTTCCTGGGTGCATGAGGTCTGCATCAGTGAAAGCAAGGGTATAAGCCTGGTCGTCAACAGAGAAGAGACCTGACTGAGTTACGCCCGAAGTAGAGTTATAGAACTCATAGCCTGCCTTGCCCTGAAGGCTGAAGGTCATAGTGCTGCCCCACATAGCGTCATCACCGCAGTGACCCTTGCCCGGATCCCAGTTAGCAGTGAAGTTGTTAAGGCCCATGTCAGCGTTGACATCAGGGTCACCGTATGACAACTCGCCTGAGCAGTAGCCGTAGCTGCCGTTGTCATAGATCCATGTCTTCGACTGACCTACACCGCCGGCAAGGAGTGTCCAAGCCTCGGCAGTAACGAAGTCAGCACAGAAGTCATCAACCTTGAATGTGACAGGATCGCCATAGACAACGCCACCGCGTGTCTCAACGCCGAACTTCACAGTGTATTCGCCGGCGAATGGTATCTTAAGCGTAACGTCTGACTTCTGCGTACGTCCCTGTGGATGCTCCCACAGCACGGTATACTTAGAGCTCATAAGGCTCTTGAGATATACTATATTTGGGTTATCACTGTCGTGAGTAATAGAGAACGCCTTGCCTTCGACGAGATCGGCAGCAGTGACATCCTTGTCACCCAAATCATATCCATCTGGCGAGCAGGCAGTAAAACCGAAGAGGACTGCCAGCACACCAAGGACTGAATATATTGATTTCTTGATATTCATACTATAAAATAATTATGAATTATGAATTGTGAATTATGAATATTTCGCGCCATTATTCCTTATTACCAGCCGGCATTCTGCTTGAGAGTACCGTTAGAAAGAGTAATCTGGTTGTTAGGAATCTGGCATAGGCCGTTCTTTGTCTTGATGTTCTCAGCCTTGATGGTTACTGTTGCATCATATCCGCCGTTCTTGACAGTTGTAGAAGAAGCGATGGTATTGGCAGCAACGTCAATGCCCTGACGGAGAAGGTCATAGTAGCGGATGCCTTCGAAAGCGAACTCAAGGCGGCGTTCCTTCATGATGTTCTCCTGTGTAGGGAGTACAGAGACGTAATTGCTGTTAAGTGTGCCATCCTCCTGACGGTAAGCGCGCTTGCGTACTTCGTCGAAGTATGTCTGTGCATTTGGCGAGCCAAGCTCAGCAGCCATAAGCAGTACATCAGCATAACGGAGCACGATGACATCCTGCCACTGTGCTGTCATGGCATCACCAGGTGCGCCCCATACGATAGGGAGTGACTCGCACGATGTTGTTGCCATAGGAGTGTACTTCTTGATGTAATAGCCAGTATATTCACGCTGGTCAGCTATACAATCATCATAACCATCCTTCTGGTCGATGCCTTCGCCAGCGATGTCGATGATTGTAGCACTCTTGCGCTGGTCACCAGTGCCGTATGCCTTAACAAGAGCAGGGTTAACGGTGCATATACCCCAGCCGTAGCCATAAGGCGAGCAGTCAATGTTCTGAATGCCACGTATGCCAAGGTTCACAAGCCAACGGTTACCATCGTTGTTGCCGTTATAGTCCTGTGTGTAGTTACACTTCATAGCAAGCACTGTCTCAGCATTGCCTGTACCAGCGTAAGTAGAGTTGGCAAGCCAGCTTTCGTAAGAATCGTTGAGTTCCTTTACAAGTGGACCGCATGATGCTGCAGGCCATAGATTCTTAAACAGTGGTATGAGTGAGTACTCGCCAGATGATATGATGTCCTCACATGCTGCGAGAGCCTCTGACTTTGTGCAGCCTGCAGGTTCCTTGCCGAAGCGTCCACTATAATAAAGGTATGCGCGAGCGAGGAGTCCTTCTGCTGCATACTTTGTTATACGGCCGTCTGTTGAAGCGGCTGTTGCCTTAGGGTATGCACTGGCAGGGATATTGCTTGCAGCATACTTAAGGTCGCTGAACACGAGAGCATATACAGAGTCTGGGTCAGCCTGCGGGATATAATCAGATGATGGCTCCTTAAGCAAAGGAACATTCTCGAACATACGAACGAGGTCGAAGTAGCATATAGCACGTATAGCACGTGCCTCACCAAGGTATGTTCCCTTTGTTGTCTCGTTCGACCAGCTTATCTGGTCACCACGAGTGAGAAGTTCATTACAACGGTCGATGGCTACGTAGTATGTCTTCCAGTCAGACTCCCAAAGGTTAACGTATGACGGAGCCTCGCTGAGATCGAACTGATCAACGACGTTATAGTTTGTAGCATCGTTCATACCAGCACCTGCAAAGCACTCGTCGCTCTGCATCATTGAGCTCATGTAGATAGGAATACTACCTGCCGAACTTGTTTCGCGCCATCCTGCATAGCAGCCTATAAGGGCGCGATTAGCATCGCTTTCGGTCTTGTAGAAAGTCTCAGAGTTTGACTCTGTTGCGCTCTGTACATCAAGGAAGCTATCGGAGCATGATGTAAGGCAGAGACCCAAAGCAGCTACAGTATAGAGAATTATCTTTTTCATTGTATATTCAATTTCATGTACTATAGGCGTTGCCTCAGCAAAACAAGCTTTGTGTTCGACTTGCACTATAGTTCATTGTATTTTCAATTTCATGCTCTATAGGCGTTGCCTCAGCAAAACGAGCTTTGCGTTCAACTTGCACTATAGTTCATTGTATATTCAATTTCATGCACTATAGGCTATTCCTCAGCAAAACAAGCTTTGCGTTAGACTTGCACTATAGTTCATTGTTGTATCTATTTTGAGATTTTGAACTCCTAACATTAGCGTATTGAAACGATGGCAATACGGTTAGCATGATCGTTGTTAGCACCCTTTGCAACAGCGCTTGCTACGTTGATGCCCTTTGACTTAAGGTAGTTGGCAACAGAGTCAGCACGCTGCTGTGAGAGAACCTTATTGGCCTCAGCATTGCCTTCCGGCGAAGCATATGCCACGATGTCAACAGTAGCACCTGCAGGGATATCTCCAAGCTCAGCGTTGGCATCCTCGATGTCAGAAGAGTTGACAGCGAATGTAGCTACATAAACCTTCTGTACTGTCTCGTTCTTTACAACTTCCTTTACGACAGGCTTCTCAACAACCTTCTCAACAACCTTCTCAACAATCTCCGGTTCAATCTTTCGGCCGATGTTGTAGTCGATGTCCTTGGCAGGTTTCTTGTTCTCAGCACCGAACTTGATGTTAACACCAACAAGGAAAGTACGTGGACGTGGATAATATCCAACATCAATGCCTGATACCCATGACGAAGTACCGTAGCCGATTTCTGGATCCATACCGTTGTACTTGGTGAATGTGAAGAGGTTCTGTGCCTGAACATATAGTCGAGCCTGGCTTATGAAGTTAAGCTTAAGCATCTTCGAGAAGTCGTAACCAAGTGTTACGTTTGAGATACGCAGGTAATCTCCCTTGTGTATGTAAAGGTCAGAGAATGCCCAGTTGACGTTAGTCTCTGTTACGCGTGGAATCCAGTTTGATGTTCCCTCACCAGTCCAACGCTGCAGTATTTCTGTTGTGTAGTTAGCCTTTGTATTAGCGTGGTTACGGTATGTCTGTACTATCTTCTGGCCCGCAGCGCCACTTGCTGTAACTGCGAAGTCGAAGTTCTTATAGTAGAGAGAGATGTTGAAACCGAATGTATATTTAGGTGTACCGCTGCCAAGATCAACCTTATCACTTTCGTCAATGACACCATCGTGGTTGACATCAACATACTTGACATCACCTGGCTGAACGCTTGAGCCCTGGTAAACACCGTTGCCGGCGGCTACCCAATCATCAATTTCCTGCTGATTCTGGAAGATTCCAGCTGTCTTGTAACCCCAGAAGTAGCCGATAGCGTGACCGTTCTCAGCACGGTAGAACTCATCAGAGTTGTCGTAAAGCATATTTGTAGAACCGTGGATGATACCATCCTCAGTAGGTATGTTGCCTACTTCGTTCTTGTTATATGCCATGTTGGCACCGATGCTGTAGCGGAAATCCTTGCCTATGTTGGCATCCCATGTCATTGCAACCTCGACACCACGGTTCTTAACGTCACCGCCGTTGATGTATGGAGCACCAGTACCTGCTGTTGCAGGGATAGGAGCCTGAACGAGCCAGTCCTTTGTTGTCTTCCAGTAGTAGTCGAAGTTAATGCCCAAATGGTTATTGATAAGACGTGCGTCGAAACCGATGTTTGTCTGTTCAGAAGTCTCCCATGTAAGGTTCTCATTAGCAAGACGTGATGGGTAAGCGCCCCAGTTAGAGCTCTGTGCTGTTGCGCCGAGGCCTGTACCGAAGTTATAGTGTGTGTTCGAACTTGTTATAGGAGCGAGATACTGGTAGTTATCAATATTCTGGTTACCTACCTGACCCCAGCTGGCACGAATCTTCAAGAAGTCGAGCCATGACTGTGCCGACTCCATGAACTTCTCGTTAGAGATTGTCCAACCTGCACTGACAGAAGGGAAGTAGCCAAAGCGGTGACCGCTTGCGAAACGGCTTGAGCCGTCAGCACGCAGTGTAGCGTTGATCATATAGCGCTCTTTCCAGTCCCATCCGATACGTCCGAAGTATGATACCGAGCGTGATTTGTCGTTTGGTGCGCCGCTTACCGACATGCCTTCGTCTGTTGAAGAACCTGTGCCGTTTGATACATAAGCATGCTCCCAGTCGTTGAAACCATCCTTTAGATAACCGTTCTTAGCGTACAGAGAAGTACCTTCATAACGATAGCTCTCCATACCAGCCAGTACGTTGAAGTTATGGTCGCTGAGCTTGAAGTTGTATGACAGGGTGTTTGTCCATGTCATGCCGAGGCCGTGACCCATGCTCTGGCTTGCAGAGTCCATTGTCGTATTGAAGCTGTATGTAGAGAGCTGGTAGTAAGGACTGAATCCGCGATACTCGCTTGTTGAGTAAACGGTACCGAGCTGTGTACGGAACTTGAGGTTCTTGAGTGGCTCAATCTCTGCATAGACGTTACCCGTGAATGTCACGGCACGATTGTCGTTGTTGTTGTTTATCATCATCGAGCCGTAAGGGTTGCCCTGCTCCTGCCACCAGTCGCTGTTTGATGTGTCGTAGTAAGGCACGTCGTAGTTGTTTGCGCCATAGATAGGCACGAGTGGAGAGGCAGCGAATGCGCCACGCAGTGAGTTGTTGTACTGGTTGCCGACGCTGACACCGTGGGTGTTCTTATATACCACACCGAGCTGTTCGCCTATCTTCAACCATGATGTAAGCTCCTGATCAAGGTTGGCGCGGAAGTTGTAACGCTTGTAGTTTGATACATCCTTACCGCCTACAATACCTTCCTGATCCATGTAACCGAATGACACAGCGTATGTTGAGACGCGGCTACCGCCAGAGACACTTACATTGTAGCTCTGTGTGCGTGCATTGCTCTTGAACATCTCTCCCATCCAGTCAGAGTCGATATAGTTACTGCCGTCCTTGATGGTCTTATACTGCGACCAATCTATGGCAGCATTGCCTGAGTTGAGCGCCTGCTCATTCATGATCTCCATATACTGCTGAGCGTTGAGCATGTTAGCCTTGCGCGCAACATTCTGGATACCATAGTATCCGTCGAAAGATATGACAGCCTTGCCCTCCTTACCATGCTTTGTCGTCACGAGGACAACGCCGTTGGCAGCCTGAGCACCGTAGATAGCGGCAGAAGCGGCATCCTTAAGTACGTCGATTGACTCGATATCGGCTGGGTTGACGGTAGAGATATCGCCACCGACACCATCGATGAGGTATAGCGGTCCTGAGTTTCCGACGGTACCAAGACCACGGATTACAACCTTCATGTCAGAGCCTGGCTGTCCTGACTCTGATGCGATGTTGACACCAGGAGTCTGTCCCTGCATAGCCTGCAGAGGCGATGTTGTGTTGAGCTTTGCGATAGCATCGCCCTTCATCTGTGTCGTAGCACCGGTGAGGAGTTTCTTCTTCTGAACGCCATAACCCACGACAACGACTTCGTCGAGTGACTTTGAGTCTTCCTCAAGGACAATCTGCATTGACGAAGAGGCCTTGATGGTCTTTGTCAGATAGCCGATGTAGCTGACTTTGATTGTAGCACCTGGTTCTGCTGCGAGAGTAAAGTTACCGTCAATATCGGTAACTGAACCCATTGACTGCCCCTGTACAACGACAGAAGCACCGATGATAGGCTCACCGGTCTTGTCTACAACAGTACCTTGAATCTTCCTTGCTTGCTGCGCAGCGATATTGGCATCGTTTGATGCTGCTGCTGTCTGAGGCAAGCAAAGTCCCATTGAAAGGAGTGCCATGGCACAGACATTCAATGAGGTCTTCTTAACTGTACGGTCCATAAAGTAGTTAGTTTTAATTAGTATTGTAATTTTTTATTTCTTATTCGCTTAAGATGCTGATGGTCGTTGAGGCAAGGCCATCGGCTGTGGCAGTGAGTGTTGCCTTTCCGCGGCTGCCGTCGTTCTGCAGCACTACGAGGCATTTGCCATAGTATGCACGACGCTGCATCTGCTGAGGATTGCCCTGTCCGTCAGGCGTTACCGGCGAGAAGCGCTCCAGGCTTATAGGCGAGCCGTTATCGGCTCCTGCCACAAAGGCGTTGCCATCTACCGTGAAGTGCACGAGGTCGGATGCGTTCGGGCAGACATTGCCATCTTTGTCCGTGACCTCCACCGTCACAAACGACAGGTCACGGCCATCGGCTGTGATGACATTACGGTCGGCTGAGAGGCGAAGCTGTGCCGGACGGCCTGCCGTGCGGATAGTCTCCGAACGTACTATGCGTCCGTTCTTGCGAGCCACGGCAATCACCTCACCAGGCTCATACTTCACGCGCCATACGCAGTGCAGCTGGTCGTCGGTCTTCGAGCGTGAGCCCTGGCTCTTGCCGTTGACAAAGAGTTCCACGCTGTCGGCATTGTTGTAGTATGCCCAAACATCCACCATGCCATCGTCAGACATACGACTTGGCTCTATGCCCTCGCCGGCATACGTCTCGTTACCGAAGTTCCAATGCGGAAAGATATGCAGCACCGGCTTGTCTGTCAACTCGCTCTGATAGAGATAATAGACATCCTTCGGGAAGCCTGCAAGGTCAACGATGCCGAAGTATGACGAGCGTGCCGGCCAGCCATACGGTGTCGGTTCGCCGAGATAATCGAATCCCGTCCACACATACTGGCCGCAAATCCAGGGGTTCTTCTTCATCAGGAGGAGCGTCTCCTCATTTGAACTGCCCCATGGCACATGGCAGTTCTCATAGCTTGAGCATGAGAACGATGGGTCAGCGAACGGCTTGTCCCAGCGTTCCGGCCATATATATGCCGAGTCACTGTTCTGGCGGTAGTATCCGCGCGTCATCAAGGCAGAGTTGCTCTCGGTGATGATGAACGGCTTGCCCGGGAAGTTCTTGGGTACATCGGGGATGTTCTGGTTATGGTAGTTGTAGCCGATGATGTCGAGAGCGCCTGATTTAAAGAGGTGATTTGTTGGCGCCGGCTCGTTGCATCCGGCTGTGATAGGGCGAGTAGCGTCAAGGCCACGCACAAAGTCAGCAAGCTTCTTCGTCAGCAATGAGTTGACAGAAAGGGTGCCATCGTCAGCCTGTGCGTCGTCGGTCTTATGTCCGAAGTTGAGTATGAGGTTAGCCTCTTCGAGCGACAGCGTGTCGGCATCGGCCTGCGTCCACTGCTCGAGCACCTCGTTGCCGATGCTCCACATGACGATGGACGGATGGTTACGGTCGCGCACGACGAGGTCGTGGAGGTCGCGCTCGTGCCATTCGTCGAAGAATTTGGCATAGTCATTGGCCGTCTTCTTCTTTCTCCACATGTCAAACGACTCGTCCATGACGATGAAGCCCATCTCGTCGCAGAGGTCCAGAAGTTCCGGTGCGGGAGGGTTGTGCGTGCAACGTATGCCGTTGATGCCTGCGTCCTTGAGTATCTGCAGCTCACGCTCGATGGCTCGGATGTTAATGGCAGCGCCGAGACATCCCTGATCATGGTGGTTGCAGACACCCTGAATCTGCAGCTTCTCGCCATTCAGGAAGAAGCCTTTATCTGTAAATTGGATGTCGCGGATGCCAAAACGGGTGGTATATTCGTCGAGCTTTTCGCCCACATTATTATATATACGCGTGACACAAGTATACATATTTGGTGCTTTCACTGACCAAAGCTTCGGATTCTTCAATACGAGGGAAGAAGCAGGTGCATCACCGTCTCCCGACGCCGATGTACCTACTTCATTGCCTAATGAATCGAAAAATGTATGCTTAACTAAAAGAGATAACTTCTTGGGGTTGACGATGTCAACGTCAACGGTAACGACAGCCGTATTGCCATCAACCTTGCTGTGTATGAAGGTGCCGTTTTCTGCCACATGAATGGCATTTGTCTTCGTCAGCCATACGTTGCGGTATATTCCGCAGCCGCTGTACCATCGCGAGTTAGGTTGGTCAGAATTGTCAACCTTTACCTTCAGGATGTTCTGCTTGCCGTATTTCAGGTAGGGCGTGATGTCGTAGCTGAAGGATATGTATCCGTATGGTCTGGTGCCGAGGAGGTGTCCATTCAGCCATACCGATGTGTTCATGTATGCTCCGTCGAAGGTGATGCGGAACGACTGTCCTTTGTCGGCTTTGTCAACCGTGAACGACTTCTCGTACCAGCCTATGCCGCCTGGCAGTGCACCGCCACCGGTGCCTGATGGGTTGTTGATGTTGAAGTCACCCTTTATGGCCCAGTCATGTGGCAGGGTGACAGGGATGGCTTTGCTTGTCTTACCATCTGCTGTCTGCAGCGTGAATGTCCATCCGTCATTGAAGAGCGCTTTGCCATTAACAGTCTTAGCCTGGCAAATGCCGGCTGAGGTCTGACTGTTTGAATTGGCGACTCTGGCTGCAGCACTCATTCCCATGAGCACTGCAGTCAGAAGAAATATAATTTTCTTAAACTGTCGCATTTGATTAAGTAATTTAGTTAGTTAGTGAGTGCAAAGGTAGTGATTTATTTTTAAATTAAGGTACTTAAATCCTTATTTTTTTGCCGAATATCAACTTTTTGTTAATAAAGGTACGAAAATGTTCACAAAAATGGTACAAAATGTTTCCAAAGCTTATAAATAAAAGGTTTTTGAGTAAAGATTTGTGTATGAAGAAAATTTTGTGTACCTTTGTAGCGTGAACCGAAACGAAGCAGAACAGACAGAGCTCAGAATACGCCGGCTATTCGGTCGTGCGTGCGCAGAATATCGCCTCCTTGAGGATGGCGACCATGTGCTCGTGGCTCTCTCAGGAGGTAAGGACTCGTTGTTGCTCTTGCGGCTCATGGCACGGCAGATGCGCATCCTCAAACCGCGTATCACTGTCGAGGCGGCACACGTCATAATGGATAATATCCCGTACGAGACCGACCGCTCGTACATTCAGGATTATGCCGCCACCTTAGGCGTGAAGCTGCACATTCTGCACTCGTCGTTCGAGACAAAAAGCACAGAGACGGGTGCCAACGCCCACCGGCAGAAGACCAAGTGCTTCCTCTGCTCATGGAACAGACGTAAGACCTTGTTTGAATTCGCGAGCGACAACGGGTTCAACAAGATAGCCCTGGGGCATCATCAGGATGACATCCTCGTGACGCTGCTGATGAACATGACCTTCGAGGGGTCAATACAGACGATGCCACCGATGCTCCGGATGAGCAACTACCCCGTCAGCATAATACGCCCGATGTGCCTCATCCCCGAGTCGCTGATAGCTCGGCTGGCTGCCATCCTTGGCTTTGAGAAGCAGAAGACGCCGTGCCCTTACGAAGAGAAATCACGCCGGCAGGATATGACGGAGGTCTTCCACACCCTTGAGCACATGAATCCCGAGGCGCGCTACAGCTTGTGGCGCTCGATGACAAACATAAAGCCGGCACTGCTGCCAGAGCACTGACAGCAGCCCGCCTCAGCAAGTAGATAAATTGTACGATATCGGACAAACATCCGAACCACACCATAACCACCTGTAACCGACAATGAAAATAACCCTCATAACATGCACCTACAACGCCGCCGGCGTCCTTCAGCGCACGCTTGACAGCGTGCTCAGCCAGACATACCCTGACATCGAGCACCTCATCATCGACGGCAAGAGCAAAGACGCGACAGTAAGCATGGCCAACGACTATAAGGCAGCGAGCGACAGCAAAGGCAACGGACACACCGTCGTCATACAGAGCGAGCCTGACAAAGGTCTGTACGACGCCATGAACAAAGGCATACAGAAGGCTACGGGCGACTATCTGTGCTTCCTCAACGCCGGCGACAAACTCGCCGACGAGCTTACCATAGCCGACATCGTAAGCTGCATCAGACAAAACGGGAAACCAGCTGACAACGCCCCTCGTACCTCGAACCTTGTACCTCGTACCTATTCCGTTATCTATGGCGAGACGAATATCGTCGATGACAACGGAACATTCCTGCGTCACCGACGCCTACAGGCGCCCGAACACCTTACGTGGCGATCGTTCCGCATGGGCATGTTGGTATGCCATCAGTCGTTCTATGCCAACACCAAGATAGCCAAGCAGACGCCTTACAACCTCAAATACCGCATCTCGGCAGATGTCGACTGGTGCATACGCATCATGAAGACTGGCGCCGAGCAGGGCCTCGACACGCTCAACACACACCGTGTGCTGTGCCACTATCTTGACGGAGGCATGAGCATCAAGAACCATCGCGCCTCACTCGTTGAACGTCTGAAGACAATGGCCAATCACTATGGTATCATCGACACTATAATGTTACATCTGTGGTTTGCTGTTCGAGCCGTACTGAAGAAGTAGCTGAGCACCATCGGAATCTGCAAACCACACCATACCGTGTATCAGAATACAATGTCAGAAAGCAACGACAACGATGGAAGCAGATACAAACAACGATGGCATCAGATACGAGCAACGTCGCCAAAAGATACCAATGACAATGTCAAAAGACACCAATGACAATGTCAAAAAGAGAGGGTTAAGACACAAAGACTGAGAAAACATCTTGTAAAGACTGAGTAATTACACTGCAAAGACTGGGTAATTACATAATAAAGACTGAGTAATTAGACGGTAATTACTCAGTCTTTATTGTATAACAGATATTTAATAATACGATAACAGGCACTGACTTGGCCTGTCATCTGATACCTACGACATTCTTTCCACCTATAAGCAGTAAACTGCTTGCCGGCAAATGAAACATCACTTTAGGGATTTTCCCCTCTTGATTAGGGAAAACTATCTTGCCGGATTCGGTTTCTTGGTGTACCTTTGCACCCAGAAACAAGAATGACGAATATATAAAACAGTTACTAAAATGAAGATTAAAGCATTATTCATAGCAGCCGTGATGGCAACAGCATGCCTCACAGCACAGGCTCAGCACTATCGCAACAGCCGTTATTATAACCCCAACAGCGGACGTCTTGACTACTCGCAGCAGCATGCTCCGTATGGAAACTACAGCTATGGACGTCATTACTACCTGAATCCTTATAACTATGTAGGACTCCGTGTAGGTGCTTCTTTCGCTGACATTACTGATGGCGGGTATAACACGAAGACAGGTCTTAACCTCGGACTTGCTACCGGTTTCGCCGTTTCACACCAGATTCCACTCTACTTCGAGACAGGTCTGTACTACACAGAGAAGGGTGGTAAGAACAGCAGCTATCGCTGCAACCTCGACTATCTTGAGGTGCCACTGGTCCTGAAGTATAGCTTCAGCCCAAGCTACAACTTCGCTATACAGCCTTATGCTGGCGGTTATCTGGCATGCGGCGTAGGAGGCAAGGTTAAGGACAGATATGACAGCACCACCTCATACAGCGCCTTCGGCGACCGTGGCGACTTCCAGCGCTTCGATGGCGGTCTTAAGATAGGTTGCGGCATAAGCTATGATGTCCTGTACGCAGAACTGTCTTACGAGTATGGTCTGTCAAACATCAGGAACAATTCGTATGATGATGTACACAATTCGGCTCTGATGCTGAACGTTGGTTTAAACTTTTAATACTGACTTATATAATGTAATTATCGGCGGAATGCGACATGTGCGCATCTCCGCCGATTTTTTGTTGGGGCATATCAAGTGCAGCTGGTTAGTCAGCATCCATAAGGACAGGGAACTTCCGGCGGAAGGCCGACAGCTTTGCTGTATCAAGGCCGACGGTGATACAAGCCGATTCGTTGTCAGGACAGGCAGCCATAACCTTACCATAGGCGTCAACAGCCTGTGTGCCACCACTATACGAACATGCCGGATCAGTACCGATGCGGTTGACGGCAAGTACATAACACTGGTTCTCCAAGGCTCGCGCCTTCAGCAATGTGTTCCATACGGCAAGGCGCGATGTGGGCCATGAGGCAACGTATATGATGCAGTCGTAATCTGCCATGATGCCGTCGCCACCGGTGTTTCGGTTGTCTAAATGGTTACGCGAGAAGCAAGGGAAGCGGAGGTCGTAGCATACCTGTAGCAGAAAGCGAACACTTCGCCATTCCACGACTACGCGGTCGTTGCCGGCGGTGTAATGGACATGCTCGTTACCATAGCTGAAGAGATGGTGCTTGTCGTAATATGTTACAGTGTCGGGCGTGACGAAGTACATGCGGTTGCGGTATGTTTCATCGGCATGGATAGCCAGCGAACCGACAATGGCGGCATCAAGCTGTTGTGCCATCTGCTGCATCCAGCGCAACGACGACGATGACGCTACGTCTTCAGCAATACCTGCGGGGTTGGTAGCAAAGCCGGTGCTCCACATCTCCGGTAGCACATAGATGTCCGACGGCTCGGCACTAAGAAGGGCAGACTCTGCCGCCTGCTGGTTGGCGACAGGGTCTGCCCATTGTATATTCATCTGAATGAGTGTAATATTCATAGACAGTCGAACAAAACTTTCCTAAAGGAAAGGATGTTTAATTGTTTTAATTACTTGAGATATTGCTGAATATGGTATTAAAACAGAGAGTGTGCTATTAGCCCTTACTTAAAGCTACATAATACTAATCAACATCCTTCAATTTGGGAAGGCTTAGTTAGCTTTAGCCATTCTGAAGGCTTCGATGCGCTCCTTGAATAGCGGCTCCTGCTCAGGTTTGAAGAATGAGGTGCATATGCGGACGCCCTGCTGTGTCGAACCCATAGTGTCAAGCGGATAGACGGCTATGCCATAGAACATCAGTTCGCGGGTCAGCTCAAGGTCGTTCATGCCTGGATACTGCACGGTGAAGTAGAAACCGTCGGCAAGGGGCTTGCCCATGTCGTTGTCATAGACAAGGTAGAAGCCGTTGGCAAGCAACACGTCCTTCATGAACTTGGCACGGCGACCGTACTCTTTAACATCGTCAAGGAAGTTATAACGTCCCTCGCAGGCGGCCTCCATAAGCGCTGCCATGGCGTGCTGAACGCTGTGTGTGCTACCGCTTGACAGCGTGTACATCAGGCGGTTGCAGAGGAAGTTGCCGAATGTGCTTACGCCGTATTTCTTCAAAGGCTCATAGACGCGGTCATACAGCTTGTTGCTGATGCATGTCACGCCTCCACGCTGTCCTGCATATGAGAAGGCCTTGGAACCGCTTACCCACAGGACATAGTTGTCAGTGTATTTAGCTACCGTTGCCTGATAAGGGGCCTCGTAAGGGTGAGAGAGGTCGCGACGGAAGTCCATGGCAAAGTATGCGAGGTCTTCAAGTACAATGATGTCATACTTGTCGGCAAGCATGCCGATGCCTTTCAGTTCGTCTTCTGTGAAGCAAACCCACGACGGATTGTTAGGATTGCTATAGACAATGGAGTTGATATTGCCGGCTGACAGCATCTCATCGAGCTTGTCTATCAGCGACTGGCCACGGTAGCTGTAGATATCGAGAGCCTCGTGCTTGAGTCCGATGATGTCGCACTGCGTCGTCTGCACAGGGAATCCAGGCTGAATAAGCAGCACTGTGTCCTTGCCGGCACTACGCTGAAGGTCGTGACCGCCCATGGCATGGTACACAGTAGTAAACGTTGCAAACGTTCCCTGCATGCTTCCTGTCGTCGGAATGCAGCACTCAGGGTCGATGTCAACACCTATAAAGGCCCGTACAAACTCCGATGCAGCCTTCTTGACGCGAGGGATTCCACCGTTAGGAGGATACTGTGTGGCACAGCCGTTCTGCAAAGCTTCCTGCTCAGCCTTAAGAGCTATCTCTGAAGGCTGTAGGCCTGGCACGCCCATTTCAAGGTGTATCACTTGCTCACCTGTCTCTGCCTCTATCTTGCGCGACAATGCCTGAAGGTCGCGGATAGTAGCCTGCGAGAAATCACCGAGGTTCATTGAGTCGATGATTTCAGTTATTACTTGTCTGTTCATGTTAATCTTATAATAGCCCGCCCTATTCTTACGAAGGGGAAGGATGTTTTGATTTGTTTATCAATGCAGAAAGATTCTACTCTGCAAAGTTACGCTTTTTTCTTTAATCTGCAAAGGAAAAAGCGATAATTTGCAACTTAACACATGAAAATTAAATACAAACCACAGAATTTAAGATGATTTATTTTGCCATTAAGTTTATTTTTCGTACTTTTGCAAACAAACATATTAACCAGATATCATTATCGGGTCACAAAGTCACAGTTTATATGTTATAGGGGATTATCCGCTTAATGGCTTAATGTGACGCTCCAAAAGAATTGATTACATACACTGAAAAAGGCTGACACTGAATAGGATTGTTTCCTTCAGTGTCAGCCTTTAGCTATATTATGATGTCATTCCAATGTCAGTTAAGCATGCAACTTACGCTTGTTAAGCATTCAACTTACGCTCGTCATGCATGGAAGTCACGCTTGTCATGCATGCAACTTACGCTTGTTAAGCATGGAAGTCACGCTTGTTAAGCATACAACCTACGCTTGTTAAGCATGGAAGTTACGCTTGTTAAGCATACATCCTACGCTTGTTAAGCATGGAAGTTACGCTTGTCAAGTACATGCTTTGCCTTGCCCATAGAACGCTGGATGGTGTTCGGAGGCAGGATGTGGATGTTCGGCTTGATACCAAGAACGCTGACGAGACGGTCGTATAGCGGCTTAATGTATGGCATCTGCTTAGCTGGATTCGGTGAGAAGTACTCGTCGCGAAGCTCCACGTCGAGGTCGAACATGTCCTCGTTATTCTTACGGTCGACAGTGATGAAGTACTGTGGAGAGTAAGCAGGGAACTCTGTGAGGATAGCCTCAACGGTTGAAGGGAATACGTTTACGCCACGTACGATGAGCATATCGTCAGAGCGACCGAGTATTCGGTCCATGCGAACCGCAGTACGTCCGCACTTACATGGCTCATAGATGAGGCGTGTGAGGTCGCGTGTACGGTAGCGGAGGATAGGCATAGCCTCCTTGCAGAGTGATGTAAAGACGAGCTCACCGAACTCACCTGGAGCACAAGGCTCAAGTGTATCAGGGTTGATAATCTCAGGATAGAACATATCTTCCCATAAGTGTGTACCGTTCTGGCATTCACATTCGCCGCCGACACCTGGTCCGCACATCTCTGTAAGGCCATAGATATCGTAAGCCTTGATATGGAGTTTCTCCTCAAGTTCCTTGCGCATGCCCTCTGTCCAAGGCTCGGCACCGAAGAAACCGCAACGTAGATGCATGTCCTCAATATGCACCTTGTCGCTCTTTTCAATACACTCGGCAAGATGCAGAGCATATGATGGAGTACAAGCGAGAGCGTTTGAGCGGAAGTCCTTCATAAGCATTATCTGCTTCTCTGAGTTACCTGCAGACGTTGGAAGCTGCACAGCACCAAGCTTGTTGGCAGCATCATGAGCTCCGAGACCACCTGTGAAGAGGCCGTAGCCGTAGCTTACCTGGACAGTATCGCCAGGGCCTATGCCGCCGGCAGCCATTACACGGGCAGCGCCTTCGGCCCACATTTCGAGGTCGTTCTGTGTATAGACGTCAACGACAGGCTTTCCTGTAGTACCTGAAGAGGCATGGATACGGCGCACATCTGTAGGAGGTACAATCATGAGTCCGAAAGGATACTCGTCGCGGAGGTCGTGCTTAGTTGTGAACGGAAGCTTGTGGATGTCGTCAATAGACTTGATGTCATCAGGCGTAACGTTCAGTTCAGCCATCTTACGACGATAGAACTTCGACTTCTCGTAACAAGTCTTAACGAGCTTAACAAGTCGCTCACTCTGTAGTTTCTTCATGTCCTCGCGGGACATGCATTCCATTTTAGGATTGAGAATCATTGGTTTTATGTGTTTGGTGATAATAGTTAGCTTAGCGAATCAAACGGTATTTCGTTCTTAGTGCGATATGCCAGTCCTGTCATGAATGCAAGGAGGTCGCCCCGTTGGTTGGTTATGCGCATGTCACAGTATGGCAGACGGTGATGGTTCATCTGCTCGGTACACTCCGCTATGATATGATCGCCGAGGCGTCCGGCCTGTACAAAGGTTACAGTATTTGATATTCCGACACTCAATATGCCGTGACTGTTAGCCATAGCGGCAAAGGCCAGGTCGGCAAGCGTGAACATCACGCCCCCCTGACAAGTACCGGCTCCGTTTATGTGTTGCTCTGTCACAGTAAGTTCTGCACGGGCATAGCCCTCGCGTATCTCTGTCAGTTGTGCACCGATGAAGTGTGCGAAGTGGTCGGTTGTGTTGAGTCGTTCAAGGAGAGAAGCCATTTCTTAATGAAGAATTAAGAATGAAGAATGAAGAATTATGATTACCTTTAATGTCTAATGTGTTGCAAATAATGCACCTGTACATTGCGAATTATCTGCTATATAATTATGTATAATGCACTTATATGTTGCAAATCGTGCAGCTTTACGTTACGAATCGTACAGCTATATGTCGCAAATCATGCAGCTATATGTTGCGAATCGTACAGCTATATGTTGCGAATCGTGCAGCTATATGTTGCGAATCGTGCAGCTATATGTTGCGAATCATGCACATATTATGCCACGAATTATGCATTATGAATTATGAATTATGCATTATCCACAGTGCATTATGCATTAACAGAAGTTCATTTCTGTGAGGAAATTAATCTTCTTGAGCATGATAACTTCCTTCGCTTTCTCAGCGTTGTCGCAGCGTAAGACGAGCACGCCCTTACCTTTCCACAGGAAGGAATACATGTAGAGGATAGACACTTGGGCATCAGAGACGGCCTTGATGGCCTGAGCTGCGCACCCCGGAGTATCGTCGATGCTGAGCGCGAAGACATCAGAGAGCTGCACATTGACACCGGCCTCCTTTAATATAAGGTATGCCTGAGCAGGTTTGTCACACAGCACACGATAGATACCATAGTCTTTTGTGTCGGCTATCGTTGATGCTATAATCTGTATGCCAGCAGCGCTGAGCTTGTCAAGAACCTTGATGAGCGTGCCGCCCTTGTTCTCGATGAATATCGATAGTTGCTTAATTGTCATGATAAAATTAGGTAAAAATACGAATTTGGCTACAAAGTTACAAATAAAACTGCTATTATGCAAATAAAATGTAAGATTTCTTTGATAATTGATTGCAGTTTAACAGAAAAACCACATTTACTAAAGGCGACAGCAACATACGGCATCTGAAGAAAAACGCCATAAAACTTAACGTCGCACACAATTTATTTTAGGTTTCTGCGTTATATAAAAGTAATGATTAACGACTTCAAAGCAAAGCGCTCAAACATATAAACCACAAATACGACTAACAATCAAAACGACAATGAAAGTATACACCAAGACAGGCGACAAGGGCCAGACATCACTCGTTGGAGGACAGCGTGTGAGCAAATGCTGTGAGCGATTGGAGAGCTACGGAACCATTGACGAGCTGAACTCGCATATCGGTGTGCTTGCAACCTACTGCACAGACAAGGCCGACACCGATTTCCTCGCCGGCATACAAGGGGCATTATTCGTCGTCGGAGGATACCTTGCCACCGACAACTCACAGCATGAGGTGAGGACAGGCAATATCGTCACCGAGAGCATGGTCAACGACGTAGAGTGCGAGATAGACCGCCTGCAGGCGCTGTTGCCTCCATTGCGACTGTTCATTCTGCCTGGCGGATCACGCGCGGCAAGCTATGCGCACGTCTGCCGCACTGTCTGTCGTCGTGCCGAGCGACAGATTCTGCGTCTGGCAGAGACAGGCGTGGACATCGATAACAATGTGACAGCCTACGTAAACCGCCTTAGCGACTACTTCTTTGTGCTGGCGCGCAAGCTGAATCTCGATAACAACATTGAGGATGTTGTGTGGAAAAGGAACTCGTAAAGAATACTTCTACATTCAGCATTTCATAGGCAGGAACAAACAACCCCCACCTCAACAACCCACCAGCACACCTAAGGCAGCAGCCAATATAACCTCATGAACCACAGCAAGTCCAGCATAAAGCGCCCCGTGATGCTTGTCGGCACAGGCAGTGATGTAGGCAAAAGCATCATAGCAACTGCCCTGTGCCGCATCTTCAGGCAAGAAGGTTACTCGCCAGCTCCATTCAAAGCGCAGAACATGGCACTCAACTCATACGCCACGCCTGACGGTCTGGAGATAGGACGGGCACAGGCTGTGCAGGCCGAGGCATGCGGCATAGCCCCTCACACAGACATGAACCCGCTGTTGCTGAAGCCTAACAGCGAGCACACAACGCAGGTAGTGCTCAACGGAAAGCCCATAGGCAACCGCTCTGCCTATGACTATTTCAGGCATGAAGGGCGCGAAGAGCTGCGGCAGGCAGTACATACCGCCTTCGACCGCCTTGCCGCGCGCTACAGTCCCATCATCATCGAAGGGGCTGGCAGTGTATCGGAACTAAACCTCCGCGACACCGATCTCGTCAACATGTCTATGGCCCGATATGCCGATGCTGATGTCATTCTTGTTGCAGACATTGACCGTGGGGGCGTCTTCGCATCTTGCTACGGCAGCATCATGCTGCAAACGCCTGAAGACCGCAGTCTCATCAAGGGCATCATCGTTAACAAATTCCGTGGTGACATACGTCTTTTTGAGGAGGGACGCAGAATGCTTGAGGACATCTGCGGAGTGCCTGTACTCGGCGTAGTGCCTATGTTGCCCAACCTGAACATTGAGGAAGAAGACAGCGTGGCCCTTGAGAAGAAGGCCCACACGCTTGCTGAAGGCAAGGTGAACATCGCTGTCATACTGCTCAGGCACATCTCAAACTTCACCGACTTCAACACGCTTGAGCGCGACACACGTGTCAACCTGTTCTACACGAGCAACACCAACGACATCGAACATGCAGACATCATCATTCTGCCTGGTACGAAAGCAACGCTTGACGACCTCTATGAGCTGCGCCGCAACGGTGTTGCACAGGCTGTCATGAAGGCTCATCGCATGGGTAAGATGATAATAGGCATCTGCGGTGGCTATCAGATGCTGGGCCTTACCGTCAACGATCCGGACGGCATAGAAGGCTCGGTGCCCGCCCTTCCTGGTCTGTCTCTGCTTGACATAAACACCACGATGACCGCTGAGAAGACAACGCGCCAGGTATCCTTCGTATTCAATGGCACCGAATGTCATGGCTACGAGATACACCAAGGGGTCTCTGACACTGCCCAACAGGTAATGGTTAGGGGTAATGTCATCGGCACATACATACACGGATTCCTTGACAACAGGGCCGTCATCGACTACATCCTCAACGACACGACGCCAGCGGCAGAACCGCTGCCTGACCCGTATGACCGCCTCGCCGAGCATGTCCGCAAGCATGTGGACATAGCAACTATTCTTAATTGGTAAACAAACTATGCTTAATTAGTAAACCAACTATGCTTCACGGGCATGGAGATGACATCCACAGTTATTCCGACATAAGGATTAACTTCTCGTCAAACATATACTCACACTTCTCGCATCAGGGGCTTTACGAGCATCTGAGAGGGTCCGTTGCGCTCATCGCCAACTACCCTGAGCCTACGGCATCGTCACTCGAAGAGGCGTTGACAGCGCACAATCAGCTACGGCGTGGAGAGGTGATGGTGACAAACGGTGTTACGGATGCCATCTATCTAATAGCCAGGACATTCCACAACTACCCGTCTGTCATTACACAGCCCACCTTTGCCGAATATGCTGATGCCTGTCGGGCAGCACATCCGCTTGTGGCAGATAGTGCGGAATCCGGTGGAAGACTACACTGGCTGTGCGTCCCCAACAACCCAACGGGCGAGGTAACTGATAAGACTGCGATACTGACGCAATTAAGAACATCGTGCCGAGACATCTTCGTCATCGACGCAAGCTATGCTGCCTACACTGATACCGAGACTATCACAGCACGCGAGGCGGTGAGATACACTAACGTACTGATGCTGCACTCCATGACGAAGGACTACGGAGTGCCGGGCCTACGGTTAGGATACATCACCGGCGATGCTGCGCTGCTGAGCATGCTAAGAACTCGGCAGCAGCCTTGGTCGGTAAATGCGCTGGCAATAGAGGCGGGGCATTATCTCCTTGCTCACGACAGCGAGTACAGCATTCCGGTTGCGGAGATACTGTCTGAGCGACAGCGTATGGAGACGACGTTCAGCACAATGGGCATCGGCACGCACCATTCTGACTCGCACATGCTGGTGTGCCGGCTGCCACATGGCACAGCAGCTGACCTGAAGCAGTATCTCGTCACGCAGCACGGCATTCTAATACGCGATGCCAGCAACTTCGACACGCTGACACCGCAGCACTTCCGCATTGCCGTGCAGACTCCGGAAGAGAACACAGCCCTTATTGACGCTGTCTCTCAATGGCTGAATATGAGATGAATAATGGAAATATCTGACAGCTACACCAAATGCATCTAGTAGCTCAATCCAGTACATCTAGTAGCTCAATTCAATACATCTGACGTCTCAATTCAATACATCTGACGTCTCAATTCAATACATCTGACGTCTCAATTCAAT
>R03__coassemble_200_pt1 | contig 37355 bp, 25 predicted proteins | sample R03__metabat2_low_PE_024 | metagenome-assembled genome bin R03 | reverse complement strand
AAGACTCAAAGCTCTCGTGTGTTATTACCGGTATTACGGAGTCGTCATCGTCAGGGTTTGAGAGAACACCGCGTTTCTCGAAGGAGTATATGAGTGTCACTTCGGTGTGTTGGGTGTTGGGTGTTGGGTGTTGGGTGGTAGGTGTTGTGTGCTCGATTGCACCTTCGATGTCGATGTTTGCAAGGGCTTTGGCAACCTCGCTGGCCATGGTGTCGGCGTTTGTATTGAGGATATTGCCCTGCCCGTCGTGCGTCAGCGGAGCGATAACGGGTGTTATGCCCTGGCTGAGAAGCATGGCGAGGGTGCGTCCGTCGGCACGGTCAACATCGCCGACGAATCCGAAGTCTATCATCTTCTCCTCTCCGTCAACCACCATTTTCTTCAGAGGACGACGGTGAGAGCGTATGACGTCCATGTCAGCACCTGTCAGTCCGACGGCATTGACGCCCTGTGCCTGTAGCATGGCGACAAGGTGTTTGTTGACAAGTCCACCATAAACCATTGTCACTACGCTCAGCATATCGCTGTCAGTGATGCGTCGTCCGCCAACCATGTGACTCTCGATGCCGAGCTGTGCGGCTATCTTCGTGGCGCGACGTCCTCCGCCATGAACCAGCACTTTTGGCCCTTCGATGCGTGAGAAGTCGCTTATGAGCTGCTGGAGCTGTGCCTCGTCCTCGACAATGGCACCTCCTACCTTTACTACTGTGATATTCATAATGAAACAATAGCCCCCTCCCAGCTCTTCTGGAGGAGGGACTTAAAGATGTAAGAGCCTCCTCCCAACCTCCCCGAGGGGTGGGGCTTTTAATATGTTTTGTATGTTTGAAGTGAATGGATTGGCAATACAAGACTTATGTGCAATAGCCACTTGGCCTTGTTTCGGTATTCAAAAACCCTCCCCCTCGGGGGAGACGGAGGGGGGCTCCTTTACTTCAACCCTAATAACTCCTTAGCTTTATTGACGCTGATCTTTATCTTCTCGTAGTTGTCCATGAGGTCAACGTTGAGTGTGTGCTTAGCCTTGGTGTAGTAAGGCTCACGTGCGACGAGGCTCTCGCGGATGTACTGGTGCAGCTCTTCGTCGGTCTTGCCGACAATGAGCGGACGTACTGTCTTGCCCATACGCAGGTGCTTGGCCAGCACTTCGGGTGAGCATTGCAGGTAAATTGTCTCGCCTTGCTGGTTCATATACTCCATATTGTCGAAGAAGCAAGGTGTGCCGCCGCCGCAAGAGATTATGACGTTCTCGAATTCGGCTACCTCATGGAGCATGTTGCGCTCTATTTGTCGGAAGCCATCCTCACCGCGTTCCTTGAAAATCTGTGCCACGGTGGTGTGCATGCGAGTCTCTATGTACCAGTCAAGGTCATAGAACATCAGGCCGAGATCCTTTGCGAGAGCGTGTCCGACGGTTGTCTTGCCGGCTCCCATGTAGCCCAGTAGGATTATGCGTATCATTCTGTTAGGAGTTGAACATGAGCAGAGTCATGTGTGTTTCGTTAGTGAATGGTTAATAATGAACAGTGAATAGTGAACAATACAAAGCCGTTTTCTTCATCCGAGTGGTATTATTCACGATTCACTGTTCATTGCTTATTCTTTCTTTGCTGCACGTTTTGATACGACAGGATTATTGACGATGTCCATGCACTCATCGTAAGTGAGCTCGCGGACACGCTCGTGCATAGCCTTTGGCAGACGATAGTTCTTGCCGTCGTAGGCAATGTACGGGCCGTAGCGGCCGTTGAGCAGCTGCATCTTGCTATTCTCTTCGAACGTCTTGATGTGTCGCTGCTCCTCCTGCTGGCGCTTCTCGACGATGAGACGCACGGCATGTTCGAGGTCGATAGTCATTGGGTCGTACTCCTTCGGGATAGAGACGTACTTCTTGTTGTGAAGAATGTACGGACCGAAGCGGCCTGCGCCGATGGTTATGGTGTGATTCTCATACTGCCCAAGATTACGTGGCAGAGAGAACAACTCGAGTGCTTCGTCGAGTGTGATGGTCTCCATTGACTTGTCAGAAGGCATCTGTGCGAAGCGTGGCTTCTCCTTATCCTCGGCGCTACCTATCTGTACTACAGGGCCGTAACGGCCTATCTTGACGAACACTGGCTTACCGGACTTAGGGTCAACACCTATCTGTCGCTCGCCGGCCTTGTGCTCAGAGCGTGCGTTGATGGTCTTTTCGACCATCGGTTCGAAGTCGGTGTAGAATTCCTTCAGCATCTCGTGCCATGACTCTTTGCCGTCGGCAATCTCATCAAACTTCTCTTCCACCTTGGCTGTGAAGTTGTAATCCATGATGTCGGGGAAGAACTTTATGAGGAAATCGTTTACCACCATGCCGATGTCTGTAGGCAACAGCTTGCCTCGGTCAGAGCCTGCCATCTCCTTCTTTGTACGTGATGACAGTACGTTTCCGCGCAGAGTGTCGATGGTATAAAGGTGTTCAACACCCTTCTTGTCACCCTTCTGGACGTATTCGCGCTGCTGAATGGTAGAGATTGTAGGAGCGTATGTTGACGGACGGCCTATGCCCAGCTCTTCGAGTTTGTGTACGAGTGAAGCCTCGGTGTAACGTACCGGCGACTGTGAGAAACGCTCGGTGGAGGTTATCTCGCGGCGTTCCATAGGCTGGCCGACAGCGAGTTGCGGTAGCTGATGGCTTGTCTCGTCCTGGTCTTGCTGCTCGTCGTCGCGGCTTTCGGTATATACTTTGAGGAATCCGTCGAACTTTACGACCTCTCCCTGGGCAAGGAACTGCTCGTCAGCGTTGCTGACAGCGATGTTCACCTGTGTCTTCTCGAGTTCTGCGTCAGACATCTGTGAGGCGATAGTACGCTTCCAGATGAGGTCGTAGAGACGTCGTTCCTGCACTGTGCCGTCAATTTTTATCTGGCTCATGTATGTCGGACGGATGGCCTCGTGTGCCTCCTGGGCGCCCTTTGCCTTAGTGGTGAAGTTGCGAGGGTGACTGTATTCGGCACCATATTCCTTCACAATCTCCTCCTTCGAGGCACCGATGCAAAGCTTTGAGAGGTTCACCGAGTCGGTACGCATGTATGTTATGAGACCGTTCTCGTAAAGATGCTGAGCCACCATCATTGTCTGCGAGACGGTAAAGCCGAGCTTTCGAGCGGCCTCCTGCTGCAGTGTTGATGTTGTGAACGGTGGCGCTGGCATGCGCTTGATAGGCTTCTGCTGGATGTCAGCAACCTTGAACTGCGCCTCACGACATTTCTCCAGGAATGCCGTAGCCTCTTCGTGACTGGTGAAACGCTTCTCAAGTTCAGCCTTTACTTCTGTCGGATGGCCGTCTTCCTCGATGGTGAAGATGGCGTTGATGCGATAGTAAGGCTCGGTAACGAAGTTCTGTATCTCGCGTTCGCGCTCAACGATGAGACGTACGGCGACAGATTGTACACGTCCTGCCGATAGCGCCGGCTTAACCTTGCGCCACAGTACCGGCGACAGCTTGAAGCCTACAAGGCGGTCAAGGACACGTCGCGCCTGCTGTGCATCGACAAGGTTCATGTCGAGATGCCGAGGTTTTTCGATGGCTTCGAGTATTGCTGTCTTCGTGATTTCGTGGAATACGATGCGCGAGGTCTTTGCCTCGTCGAGGCCGAGGACCTCACAGAGGTGCCATGAGATGGCCTCTCCCTCGCGGTCTTCATCGGATGCCAGCCAGATCTTGTCTGCCTTCTTAGCCTGCGTCTTCAGTTCGTTGACGAGCTTTGTCTTTTCTTCCGGAATCTCATACACTGGGTTGAGAGTGTCGAGATTAATGCTGATTTCTTTCTTTTTCAGATCGCGGATGTGTCCGTAAGACGACATCACCTTGTACTCTTTGCCAAGGAATTTCTCGATTGTCTTAGCCTTTGCAGGGCTCTCCACGATGACTAGATTTTCTTGCATATACCTTTTAGGTGGGTTCTATTAATTCGCTTTGACAGATTTTGAGTTTATTTTCGAGGTCAAAGTGTCAACTTCTTGATGGAGTTATGCGGGCATAACGACCGAAAGAGTTGGCAGTTTGAACCGAAAAGAACTCAAAAGATGGCAAAACGTTAAACACCACAATTGAGTTAAATGTTACGGTGGGAATTAATAGAACCCACCTTAATTATATTGATACTTTATTGCATGAGGAGTGTTTCGGGGCGCAAAAGTACTCAAAATAATTATTTCCACCTTATTATATAGTCAATTGTTATGATTTTTTAAGATTTAAACGAAACATAATAAATGCTAAATCATTTAATGAATGTACGCGTATGTGCGAGAAAATGATTACTTTTGCATTTTGAACGACAACCGAATAAAATAACGCAAAACAACGAAACGAACGATGAAGCGTATATTTCTCTTCCTCATGATGATACTTGCCGTAGCATGTGTGCGCTCAGCAAGCAACAAGAGCGACTATGGACGCCGCATCAATCTGTGGGCTAACGGTGCCCCGCACAGCAGCACTGACGTCAAGGATACAGCCTTCGTGAATGTCTTCCTGCCAAAAGCGGGAAAGGCAACAGGCAGAGCTGTCGTCATATGCCCCGGCGGAGGATACACCCACCTGGCTTATGAGAAAGAAGGAACGGCATGGGCTCCCTTCTTCAACAATATGGGCATAGCCGCCATTGTGCTGCACTACCGCATGCCACACGGTGACAAGCGCATACCGATGGAGGATGCCGAGGCCGCCATTAAGCTGGTGCGCGAGAACGCCAAAGCATGGAACATCAACCCCGATGACATCGGAATAATGGGCTCGTCGGCTGGAGGACACCTGGCAGCGACAACGGCTACGCACGCCTCTGCTGAGGCAATGCCGAACTTCCAGATACTCTTCTACCCCGTCATAAGCATGGACACGGCCGTGACACACATGGGCTCGCACGACAACTTCTTGGGAAAGAACGCGTCGAAGGCTGACGAACAGCTCTTCTCAAACGCCTTGCAAGTGACCGAGAAGACGCCACGCGCATGGATAGCACTTAGCAATGACGACCGTGCCGTGCCTCCTGCGAACGGCGTCGACTATTACTCTGCACTCAACAGCCATAAGGTACCGGCATCGCTTCACGTCTATCCGTCGGGCGGACATGGTTGGGGAATACTCGATTCCTTTGCCTATCACTGCGAGATGGAACTCGACCTGCGGGCTTGGTTGCGCAGCTTTTAAACCATAAGCGCTACTATCCGTCATTATAAAAGCATCGTCCTTCGCTATAAAAGACAAGGACCGGCATTATAAAGGTCATCGTCCGGTCTTATAAAAGATAATGACCGGCATTATAACGGTCACCATCCGTCATTATAAAAGATAATGAACGTCATTATATAAGGCAGGCACAACGGCTCTCATCAGTATGATGTGCCGATGCCACCCACACTCCGCTACACCCCTGAAACACAGAAGATAACAAACAACAATAACACCATAGTAAATGAACAGAACAACAAAGAGCATCCTATGTGCAGGACTCATGGCAGTCTCTCTCAGCGCCAACGCTGACACATGGACCCTCCAGCAATGCATGGACTATGCCAACGAACACAGCATAGACCTCAAGAAGAACCGCGTCTCAGAACTCGACGCCGAGGCAACGCTTGCCATGAACAAGGCAGCACTGTTCCCCTCGCTGACTGCAAGTGTAGGTCAGAGCGTGTCTTACCGTCCATGGTCGTCAGCATCCAACAGAGTCATCACCGACGGTTCGGGTAGTATGACAACCGTATCTACAAGTTCTGCCACACAGTACACCGGCAGCTACGGCCTCAATCTTAACTATACTCTGTGGAACGGTGGACGTCGTACGAAGACCATCGAGCAGCAGAAGATGAACGTCGAGAAGGCTGAACTGACCACAGAACAGCAGCTCAACACCATAAAACAGCAGATTGTACAGCTCTACGTGCAGATTCTCTACTCGCGAGAGGCTATCACCGTAAACAAGAAAACCCTCGAGACATCCATCAAACAGCGCGACCGTGCTGCCGAGATGGTAAAGGTAGGCTCGCTGTCGAAGGCTGACCTCGCACAGCTGGAGGCACAGGTGGCAGAGGGAGAATATAACGTCACGACAGCCGAAGTTGCCGTCGACCGTTACAAACTGAACCTCAAGCAGCTGCTTGAACTGCCTGCCGGCGATGACTTCGACGTCGCCGAAACATCCATAACCGACGAGATGGCGCTGCAGATGGTGCCTAATGCCGACGAGATATACCAGGCCGCTGTTGCCAACCGTCCGGAGATTCGTGGCGCAAAGGTATCTGTTGACATCGCTGACAAGCAGATACAGATAGCCAAGACACAGAATCTGCCAAGCGTAAGCCTTTCTGCTGCCGCCGGTACATCGAACATGAGCGGCACGCAGGTAAACCTCGGCACACAGTGGAAGAACAGCACCAACACCTCTGCCGGCCTCAATGTGCAGATTCCTATCTTCTCACAGCGCCAGAACCGCACAGCCGTTGAGCGCGCCGAGCTGCAGAAGCAGACAGCACAACTGGAGGTGGAGAACCAGCAGAAGAAACTGCGCAGCAGCATCGACGGATACTGGCTCGACGCCACAAGCTCGCAGGCACAGTTCCGTTCGGCAGCAGTTAATGTTGATTATATGCAGGCAAGCTACGACCTACTCTCTGAGCAGTTCAACGTAGGCCTTAAGAACATCGTCGAGCTCATGAGCGGAAAGGACAAGCTACTCAAGGCTCAGCAGACTGCTCTGCAGGCTAAATACACCTCTGTATACAACCAGCAGCTGCTGAAATACTACGGCGGTGAGGAGTTCAAACTGTAGGCACTGCCATACCATCAGCACTGAATAACAACCCCATCAGTAGCATCTGAAATTTATAGACGTAGCGTTTATAATTTGCAGGCAATAGAAGTAAGCCGCCCATCCGATACCCGACGTCGCATTGTGCATAAACAATCATGTCGCAAAGCGTTACAGACGGCGTTGCAAAGCGTTACGGATGACGTCGCCAAGCGTTACAGATGGCGTCGCAAGGCGTTACGGATGACGTCGCCAAGCGTTACGGATGGCGCAAGAATTTACTAGTAAATTTCTTGCCATTGGTATTGCCTTACACAGAATTTACTAGTAAATTTCAGCCCAGGTGATACAAATGGCAAAGCGACAATATCTGAATGGCAGCTCATACCGCTGCCGATGACGTGCTGAAAACATCCTACAGACACAGACATAGAATAGAAGCAAGACGCATAGGAGACACCTGTAACGTTAGCAGAGAGAAAAGTGTACTCTCGCAGACTATGCCATCGGGCACGAAAGGCTGTAGGGAGATAACTTTTGAAACATAGTACAGGACAAATGAAGAATAAGAAAACCATCATCGCTGTCGTTGTCGTAATCATCGCAGCAGTAGCCGCTTTCCTACTCATGGGCGGCAAGCAGAAGCAGCAGGTGCAGTACACCGAGGTTGCTGTTGCTAACGGCGACATCACATCAAGCGTAACAGCAACAGGCACCATCGAGCCTGTGACGAGTGTAACAGTAGGTACTCAGGTATCAGGTATCGTGTCGAAAATATACGTCGACTATAACTCTGTCGTCAAGAAAGGACAGGTCATAGCCGAGCTCGACCGCACTAACCTGCTCTCAGAGCTCTCAACGGCACAGGCAAACCTTACATCATCGCAGTCGTCGCTGACATACGAGACGGCCAACTACAAGCGCTATAAGCAGCTGTATGACAAGGGCCTCGTCTCAGCAAACGACTACGAGCAGGCTTACCTGAAGTATAAGCAGGCCCTCGAGGATGTGCAGAGCAAGAAGAACAGCGTTGCCAAGGCTCAGACAAACCTCGGATACGCTACCATCACATCACCTATCGACGGCGTCGTACTGTCAAAGGAGGTTGAGGAAGGACAGACCGTTGCTGCCGCAATGACTACTCCTACACTCTTCAAAATAGCCAAGGACCTCACCGACATGCGTGTTATCGCTGACATCGACGAGGCTGATATCGGCGAAGTAAAGGAGGGACAGCGCGTCAGCTTCACCGTCGACGCATTCCCTGACGATACCTTCACCGGCACAGTGACACAGGTAAGACAGCAGGCTACGACAGAGTCGAACGTCGTAACCTATGAGTGCGTCATCTCGGCTCCTAACAAAGACCTCAAGCTGAAGCCAGGTCTGACAGCCAACGCTACTATCTTCACAAACGAGGTAAAGAACGTGCTGACCATTCCGGCAAAGGCTCTGAAGTTCACACCTAATGACAAACTCATGGCAAAGGACGAGACCATCGAGGACTGTCAGGGCACAAGCAAGGTGTGGGTTCGTGAGGGTAAGGTGTTCAAGGCTTACCCAGTGAAGATTGGTTACACCAACGGTGTACTCTGCGAGGTTGTCTCTGGTCTTAAGGCCGGACAGAAAGTGCTCACCGACATGGAGATGGGCGAGGCCGTTGCTGAGGATGATAGCGACGACACATCTAACCCATTCATGCCTGGTCCTCCGGGAAAGAACAAGAAGAAATAACACCCCACCCAACCTCCCCAAAGGGGAGGGGATGAATACAAACAACTATCTTCATTACTAAACAAACACCCCACCCAACCTCCCCAAAGGGGAGGGGATGAATACAAACAACTATCTTCATTACTGATAAGATGAGATACGGGTACGAGACAACGGGAGCCGAAGACTATGATATTCTGAAAGAAAACGCAAGAAGCAATAGAAAATATCCTACGGAGGCAGAACGTTCGCTATGGCAGTATCTGAGAGGTGATGCCTTAGGTGTCAGATTCCGTAGGCAACATCCTATAGCAGGATACATTGCTGACTTTGTTTGTCTCCCCGCAAGACTTGTTGTAGAAGTTGACGGAGAATATCATTTCACACAAGAACAACAGGAGTTAGACTCGACACGTACAAAACTCATTAACGATGCGGGGTTCAAAGTCATCCGTTTTACTAATGAAGAGGTTGTTGGTAATATAGATTATGTCATTCAAGTCATAAAGCAGAACATTCATGTCAATAAATAACAACAATAATACTTCCAGCAACGTCACCTCCCCTTTGGGGAGGACGGGTAGGGTTGTCATAGAACTTCAGGACGTCAAACGCTACTTCCAGGTCGGCTCTGAGACGGTAAAGGCTCTACGAGGCGTATCGTTCAAGATCTACGAAGGTGAGTTCGTGACCATCCAGGGTACATCGGGCTCGGGCAAATCGACTCTGCTTAACCAGTTAGGATGCCTCGACACGCCTACTTCGGGAGAGTATTATCTCGACGGAGTGCCTGTCAGCAAGATGTCACGAAACAAGCGCGCACACATCCGTAACCGCAAGATAGGCTTCGTATTCCAGAACTATAACCTGCTGCCGAAGACCTCGGCGCTGGAGAATGTGGAGCTCCCGCTGATGTACAACAATGAGTTCACCGCCGAGATGCGCCGCGAAGCAGCCATCAAAGCACTCGAGGCTGTCGGCCTGGCCGATCGTATGAACCACAAGTCAAACCAGATGTCGGGCGGTCAGATGCAGCGCGTTGCCATAGCACGTGCACTCGTCAATAACCCCGCCGTGCTTCTCGCAGACGAGGCAACGGGTAACCTTGACACGCGAACGTCATTCGAGATGCTCGTGCTCTTCCAGAAGCTGCACCGTCAGGGGCACACCATCATCTTCGTAACTCATAACCCTGAGATTGCCGAATACTCAAGCCGAAACATCAACTTGCGCGACGGCAAGATACGCGAGGATACTATTAACAACAACATCAAGTCGGCAGAAGAGGCTCTCGCTGCACTTCCTAAGCCGCAGGATGATTAAGGAGCCCCCTCCTAACCTCCCCGAGGGGAGGAATATTCAATTACTTCTGCAGAATTAACAAAACTCCCTGCCCCCTGGGAGTACAGCATATCATAAACCCTCCCCCTCGGGGGAGACGGTAGGGGGCTAGTCTTTATGAATCTCATAAACTTATTCAAAGTAGCTTTCAAGGCAGTCGCAAACAACAAGATGCGATCGTTCCTTTCCATGCTTGGTATCATCATCGGCGTCGCCGCCGTTATTATAATGATGTCAATCGGACAGGGTTCGAAGGAGAGCATACGCAAAGAACTGTCTACGATGGGTACAAATCTCATCACAATACAACCAGGTGCCGACCGTGGACCTGGCGGCGTGCGCCAGGATCCGTCGTCAATGCAGACACTGAAGCCTGCCGACTATGAGTCTATCATGGCCGATAAGCACTACATAACATACGTCTCGCCAGAGGTAAATGCCTCGGGACAGGTCATCTACGGTAACAACAACACCTCGACAACGCTCTATGGCGAGTCTCCAGACTATCTCCAGATAAAGAAGTGGGAGATTCAGAGCGGTGACTGTTTCAACGATGAAGACATCCGTAAGGCTGCCAAAGTGTGCCTCGTCGGTAAGACTATCATCGACGAACTCTTCCCGAACGGTGGCGATCCGATAGGCAAGACCATCCGCTTCAAGTCCATTCCGATGCGCATCGTGGGTGTCCTGAAGTCGAAAGGCTATAACTCTTGGGGCATGGACCAGGACAATGTCATGATTGCGCCTTATACAACTGTCATGAAACGAGTAGCCGCACAGACCTTCTACTCGAGCATAAGCTGCTCGGCTGTGACAGAGGAACTGACCGACGACGCTATCGAAGAGCTTACCGAGATACTGCGTACGAACCACAAGATAAAGGATACCAGCGGCGATTCTGATGACTTTACCATCCGCTCACAGGCAGAAATGATGGAGACAATGTCATCAACTATGGACACAGTAACACTCATCCTCGTCGTCGCTGCTGCCTTCTCACTGCTCGTAGCAGGTATCGGCATCATGAACATCATGCTTGTTTCCGTCACCGAACGAACAAAGGAGATAGGCCTGCGCATGGCACTCGGAGCCACAGGCATTGTCATCTCACTGCAGTTCCTGATAGAGTCGGTCCTCATATCACTTACGGGCGGACTGTTGGGAATAGGCGTCGGAGTGCTCGCAGCAAAGGGAGCGACAGTCTTCGGACTGCCTACCAGCGTGCCGATGTGGAGCATCACGGTAAGCTTCGCAGTATGTACTGTCATCGGTGTCGCATTCGGTTACATTCCGGCTCGTAAGGCCGCACGCATGGATCCTATAGAGGCTATACGCCACGAATAGAAATCTCATTTAACCTAAGCCCCTCCTAACCTCCCCAAAGGGGAGGGACTTTTAATACCTTTTTCTATTAAAAGGCATTCTGATTATAAAGATTAATACGTATTAAAGGTCCTTCTGCCCGAATGAGCAGATGGGAATCATACATTAAACTCCTAACCCTCCAGGAGCAAAACATATCAAAAAACCCTCCCCCTCGGGGGAGTTGGTGGGGGGCTCGCTTTTATATGAACTGTAGTGCAAACCGAATGCAGAAAGCTTGCTTTATGCTGAGGTGCCGCCTACAGCCTATTGAATGAAGTAAAACGAAATAAAATGAAGATAGCATTAATAGGTTACGGCAAGATGGGCCGTATGATTGAGCAGATCGCAATAAGCCGCGGTCATGAGATTGTATGTAAGATAGACATCGACAACCAGCAGGACTTCGACTCTCCGGAGTTCGCGTCGGCTGACGTTGCCATTGAGTTTACCAACCCCAAAGTTGCCTATGACAACTACCTGAAGGCCTGGTCAAAGGGCGTGAAGGTTGTCTCTGGCACCACAGCATGGCTTAAGGAGCACGGCGACGAGGTGCGAAACGCCTGCGCAAACGATGGCAAGACGCTGTTCTGGGCCAGCAACTTCTCGGTCGGAGTGGCCATTTTCTCGGCTGTAAACAAGTATCTTGCAAAGATAATGAACCAGTTCCCACAGTACGATCCGAACCTCGAAGAGGTACACCACGTACACAAGCTCGATGCTCCGTCCGGCACAGCGATAACCCTTGCTGACCAGATTGTAGAGCGTCTTGACCGCAAGAGCCGCTGGGGACTGCACGAGACGGCTGCCGATGTGCTACGCATCGACGACATACGTCGTGGCGAAGTGCCTGGCATACACTCCATAACATACGACAGCGAGGCAGACTTCATCAAGATAACCCATTCGGCTTACTCGCGCAAAGGCTTTGCCCTCGGTGCTGTCCTTGCAGCAGAATACACCAACGAGCATAGCGGTCTGCTGACCATCGACGACATGTTCCAGTTCTAAGTAATGAGAATTAATTGTCCGATATCGGATAAATAAACCGTCAGGCTTTACTGGAAGGACAAGCCTCCAATCAAACAATGAAACAGAAAACACCAAATATGAAGCTTCAGTGGACTAAGTTCGCTGTCGCAACCGTTCTCTATCTCCTCTTCCTCTACTGGGTTGAGTCATGGTGGGGACTACTCGTCATACCTTTTATATATGACGCTTACATCTCAAAGAAAATCAACTGGCAGTGGTGGAAAGATGCCGAAGGCCCCGTACGCTTTATCATGTCGTGGGTTGACGCACTCGTCTTCGCCCTCATTGCAGTATATTTCATCAACCTGTTCTTCTTCCAGAACTACGTCATCCCATCAAGCTCGCTCGAGAAATCGCTCCTGACGGGCGACTATCTCTGTGTCTCTAAGGTCAGCTATGGCCCACGCATACCACAGACACCGCTTACGATGCCGCTGACACAGCACACCTTGCCGCTCTTCAACTGTAAGTCGTACATCGAGTGGCCACAATGGGATTATCGTCGTGTCAAGGGCACGGGGAAGGTTGAGCTGAACGATATCGTCGTGTTCAACTATCCGGCAGGCGACTCCATCCTTACCGAAGAGCCTTACCAGACATATTACTACGAGTACTGCTACCGCTACGGCGCACTCTCGTATCTTGCATCCAAGGGCTATGACATCAGCGACCCTCAGGGCCTCGCCAATGCCGTCGAGCTGTACGATACGTTCCGTCAGGCCAGCGGACTTGACTCTCTGTCGCTTGCCGACCAGCACCAGCTGTTTGCCGACGTGTATAATGCCGGCCGCACATACCTTGCCAACAACGTCAGCAAGTATGGCGACATAGGCTCGCGTCCTGTTGATCGTCGCGAGAACTACGTAAAGCGTTGCGTCGGACTGCCTGGTCAGACGCTGCAGATAAAGAACCACATCGTCTATCTCGACGGCAAGCCAAACAAGGAGCCTGACAATGTGCAGTACTGGTACAAGCTGAAGCTGAAGGTGTCATTCCTTCCTGAAGAGCTGCTAAAAGAGCTTGGCATAACGAACGAAGACCTCGCACAGCTGTCGTACAACGGTTCAATGCCGATGACAAAGCATACCTACGAAGTCCTCAAAAGCCGCACGGATCTTGTGGCAAGCATTGCGCCTGACACCACACAGTACCGCGATTTCCTCTATCCATACAACGGAAACTACGGCTGGACGCGTGACAACTACGGTCCGATATGGATTCCGAAGAAGGGCGAGACCATCACCCTTACGCTCCAGAACCTGCCTGTTTACGAGCGTCCTATACACGTCTATGAAGGCAACGACCTCGAGGTTAAGGGCGACAAGATATTCATCAACGGCAAGCAGACCGACAAGTACACGTTCAAGCTTGACTATTACTGGATGATGGGCGATAACCGTCACAACTCAGCCGACTCCCGCTACTGGGGCTTTGTGCCAGAAGATCACATCGTAGGCAAGCCTCTCTTCATCTGGTGGTCATCCGATCCAGACCGCAGCGGCTTCGGCGGCATACGCTGGAGCAGACTCTTCAACTGGGTGGAGAATATCAAGTAAGAAGCCCACCTACAGACCCACCCCCTTCCCCTCCGCAAGGGAGGGGAGTAGATACCGTAGCAAATGACTTTATGACAACAACTAATAGCAATCAAAGCATATTACTCCCCTCCCTTGTGGAGGGGAAAGGGGGTGGGTCTATCTGTCTTCTCTCGTCAACATACTTTGGCCCCGTGCAATGGTACAGCAAACTGTTCCGTTGCACGGGGTCTGCTGTTTACATTGAGGCGCAGGAGTCGTTCGTGAAGCAGACCTACCGCAACCGCTGCATCATAGCCACCGCCAACGGACCGCAGACGCTATCCATCCCCGTCGTGCATGGTGACAGCCAGCGCATCAGCGACATCGGCATCAGCGACCAAGGGAAGTGGCGGCACCTGCACTGGCAGGCACTTCAGTCGGCATACGGTGAGTCGGCGTTCTTTGAGTATTATGAGGACGACCTGCGACCGTTCTTCATTGACTGCGGACCCGAGTCGCCCGTACATCTTCATAGCCTGCTCGACTACACCCTTGCCGGTACGCGTCTGATGTGCCGTCTGCTTGATCTTGACGTTGACATACGCCTAACCGACACGTATCTGCCACCTTCTGACGACAACACTAACGACTTCCGGTACTCCATTCGCCCGAAGAATGCACCCATAGATGCTACGTTCACTCCGCGTCCATACTATCAGGTGTATCGCGACCGCCATGGCTTCCTACCAAACCTCAGCATCCTTGACCTCCTCTTCAACGAAGGTCCACAGGCTGTACTATATCTGTAGCTGCTGCCACGCTGAGGCCTGTCAGCTGCCATTTGGCTGATGTTGCTTTCGGTGGTAGTCTCTGTTGGCCTGTTACATGTTATTCGTTGGCCTTTTACATGGCTTTCGCTGGCCTTTTACATGGCTTTCGCTGGCCTTTTACATAGCTTTCGCCGGCCTTCTACAAGTTCTTCGCCAGCCTTCCACGAGTATTTATAATATTTTATTTGTGATTTAAGTCACTGTCCTTAAATCACCGACTCGCCCTCCCTTTATTTACCTTTATTATCCTCGTCGGCATTACATATGCCGCTGATTCATAGCCTTTTATGACCCTACATAATACTTGTTACGCCATAAAATAATGTCTTTGATGATGTAATTACTCAGTAATTACACAGCAAAGACTCAGTAATTACACAATAAAGACTCAGTAATTACATTGTAAAGACTCAGTAATTGTACCATGACATGCTCTCGCTGACGTCGTCATCCGTATTGCCTCAGACTGCCATCAGCTACCAATTACCTTATTGTTGCCTATCTCTCGCCTGTCACTTACCTCTCAAACCAGTCGCCACGGTCAAGACTACGATAGCTGACAGCCTCAGCAACGTGCGACATCTCGATGTTCGGCTTGCCGTCAAGGTCGGCAATGGTGCGTGCTACCTTGAGGATGCGGGAGTATGCGCGGGCGGAGAGTGAGAGCTTCTCCATGGCCGTGCGCAGCATCTCTGACGTCTTCTCGTCGAGAACGCAGTACTCATGTAGCATGCGGTCGTTCATCTGTGCGTTGCAGTGTATTAGCCGCGAATCCTTGTATCGCTCATTCTGCATCTGCCGTGCAGCAATGACACGCTTGCGAATATCTGCCGACGGCTCGCCCGGGCTGCGCTGCTGCAGGTCGCTGAAGCTTGTGCCTTCGACGATGCACTGTATGTCTATGCGGTCCATCAATGGGCCCGAGATCTTGTTCATGTAACGCAGTCGCTGTCCGGGGCTGCAGACACACATGTGCGTAGGGTCGCCGTAGTAGCCGCAAGGGCATGGGTTCATTGATGCTACAAACATTATCGAGCAGGGGTACTCAATGGTGTATTTGGCGCGTGAGATAGTTATCTTGCGGTCTTCGAGTGGCTGACGAAGCACCTCGAGAGTTGACTTGTTGAACTCAGGCAACTCGTCACAGAAGAGTACTCCATTGTGCGCAAGACTTATTTCGCCAGGCATAGGATTCGTTCCGCCACCGCATAGCGCAACCTGTGATATGGTGTGGTGGGGCGCGCGGAATGGTCGTTGTGAGATGAGTGATACGTCACGGCCCAGCTTTCCTGCTATTGAGTGTATCTGTGTGGTCTCGAGACTCTCGGCAAGCGACAAGGGTGGCAGGATGCTCGGCAGACGCTTGGCCATCATCGACTTGCCGCTGCCCGGCGGACCAATCATGATGAGGTTGTGTCCGCCTGCCGCTGCTATCTCAAAGGCTCGCTTGACACTCTCCTGTCCACGGACGTCAGCGAAGTCAAGGTCTCCCTGTGACTGGTTGGCATAGAACTCGCGGCGTGTGTCAACAAACACCGGCTCGGGGTTGCTCATGTCGTTAAGGAATGCCACAACGTCCATAAGGCTGTCCATGCCATACACCTCAAGGTTGTTGACGACGGCTGCCTCGCGCTCGTTCTGACGTGGCACGATGAGTCCTTTGAACTTCTCGGCACGGGCACGGATGGCTATTGGCAACGCGCCGCGTATGGGTTGCAGGTGCCCATCAAGGCCTAATTCGCCTACAAGCATATACTCGCTGAGGTGGTCGGCGATAATCTGCTCGTCGGAAGCAAGTATGCCGATGGCGATAGGAAGGTCGAAGACGGAGCCTTCTTTCTTAAGGTCGGCAGGAGCAAGGTTTACGGTTATGCGTTTTGTCGGGTATTTCAGACCATTAAGCGTGACGGCAGAGAAGATGCGACTCTGTGCTTCGCGCACAGCCTCATCGCCAAGACCGGAGAGGAAAAACTTCTCGCCCTTGACGGCACTTACCTCGACTGTGACGGTGTTCACATCGAGTCCGTTGACTGCTGCACAGTATGTCTTGACTAACATAAATCTACATTTTTTCTCTCAGAAACTTATATAGCGCTTCGCCTGATAGGTCGCGCTCGAATATCTTGCCGTCTTTTATGATGATAGCCACTGAGGTGCGCGGCATGCCTAACTTCTCGGCAAGTGGCGTTTCGGTCATTTGCTCGTCGCAGACAATAGTGTATTCGTCGATGTCATATGACATTGACGACTTGCACATCTGCTTGCTGGCATCGAGCGAGACACCAAGTATATGCCAGTCGGCTGACTTGTCAGACTTTGTGTTCTTAATGCGACGAAGCTGGTTGACACTGTCAAAGTCCCATGATGCGAATGAACTGACTATCCATATGCCCGTTGACATCTGCCCAGAGCTTATGGTGTTGCCATTGATGTCTGTCACGCTGAACGATGGCAACTGGCATCCTTCGGCAGCCATCTTTAAGGCTCCCACCTTACGTCGCAGCACCGTGACGGCTGCATCGTTGTCTTGTTCCTTCAGGATGATGTCGAGTAACGTCGCAGCTGTCTTATAATCAGGCTTGTCGCACTCAATAAGATAATGCCGAACGAGATAGGGTGATACTGGTGAATCTGCGTTCTCTTTGACAAATTCTGTAACTTGCTTTGTCGGAATCTGTGTTGCTGGGATGTCAACAATTGCCTCGCGGAACTCGTTCATGAGCTTGTTGTCGTCTCCACCCTTTACGGTCACCTCCCTCAGATTCTGCACATCGCCATTTATCGTGTAGGAGTTGCCAGGCTGCATGAATACGGGTATCTGTATTCCGTTAGGCATTACGACAATCACGGTGCCCCAGTCAAGGCACTGTGCCTCATAGTCAAAGCGTCCGCCTTCTACAAAGATGGTGTCCACATCGCGCATTGCGCCATCGGGACTATATACGAGCAGTTCGCCCTGATTCATGTTTAGGAAGCGTCCGTCAATGCCAAAGTGATTGTCATCGGGTCCGCATGATGTCAGAGTCAGGAGGTTAAGCGTCGCGCAGATGCAGATAACGAGAAAAGATGCAAGGGCTGAATGATTGCCATGCACTAACAAATCATGACAATAGCCCTTCATTGTTGCGGTGCTACTGTTGCTGTCTGTCCGTGTCTTTACATCTTCTAACCTTTGCATCTTCATTTATCTTTTTGTCTTTACGCTATACTCTTTACACCTTGTTCTTGGGTGCTTAACCCATTGTTCTTGGGTGCTTAACCCCTTGTTCTTGGGTGCTCAACCCCTTATTCTTAGGTGCTTAACCCCTTACTCTTGGGTGCTCAACTCCTTACTCTCTGCTCTTTACACTCTACTCTCTACTCTCTTTCCTGGCAAATTACTCCGCCTCCTTCACGCTCTTGAACTCAAGATCGTCGTTAGCGTATGCTGCGAGTGAGCTTGTCTTTGCTGCTGCGTCCTTTAAGTAAGTGTTTGCAGCGTAGGCATTGTTCTGTCTTGCGCACATGATAGCATGCAAATAGTCGGTCATGCCGTCGCCATTCTTACCTATTTGCTTGAATGTAGCGCGTGCTCCCTGATAGTCTTTGTTGAGTATCTGTGCAAGGGCAGACATGTTGTTGTTCTGTCCCTTGAGGTTCTCGAGAGCTTCCTGATAGTTGCCCTTTGCTATGTTGTATGTGCCGAGAGCATAGTTGTAGTCGTTTGCGTCGGCAGCCTGCGAGATGTATTCCTGTGCCTTTGTGAGGTTACCGCCCTTTAGAGCCATGAGTGCGAGGTTAGCCTTTGGCTCGGCAGCATTAGCGTTTACGGCGAGTGCCTTATCGATGTACTCCTGTGCTGTCTTAGTGTTGCCCTTCTTAAGCTCCTCGACAGCTACGTTGTTATATGCTCGGTAGTCGTTAGGATAGGTGGCAATGGTCTTCTTGTAGATATCCTCAGCCTGGTCGGTTGTTACGCCGTCGAGTGTTGCGGCATAGAGAAGCTCGTCGTTAGACAGTTTTGTTGCATCGTCCTTATACTGCTGCTGAATCTGCTCGTCGCTACGGCCAACAGACTCATAGTTTATGATGAGGCGTGAGCGGCGCAGCTCCGGCAGTATTCCGTCGGCAAGTTCACGGAATCCAGAGCTCATGTTACGTATCTGCTGCTCGCGCTCTTCAGGGTCCTGATACATAGAGAGCACACGTAGGATGACATCCTTGTCCTGTATGTTGCTTGCTGCCACGAGTTGCTGGAAGCCTTCCCAGTCCTCGGCAGTATAGTTGCCTCCGACGCTTGTATCCACCTTCATCTTCTTCAGTTGGTCCTTGACATACTGCTCAGAGACATTCTGACGCTTTGAAGCGAGGTTGGTGTTGACGTTCATTCCGCCGTCAGGTGATGCGTAAGCCTTTACCTCTACTCCGTTGAGGTTGTATGCCTCGCGCTCGTTGTTGATGGTGTTAAGCATCTTGAGGAACTCCTGTACTGAGTTGTTCTTCATCTCGCTCTTGCGCAGCTGAGCCTGGTTGATGAGGAACTTGACATTGGCAACCTGGCGTTCCTTGCGTACACGCTGGAATGTGTCGGCAGCGATGCATCCGCCTTTCTCTGTCATTGCCATGCGGTAAAGCTCAGATGTAGCGATGATGCCGTTGGCTATCTTTACCGAAGGTACATTGACAACCTTGTTGCCTATCTTTGCGTCGAAGGCCAGATAGAGGTCGCTCTTGTGGTATGTGTCAGTGTATGGGAAGTCAGCCTTCATGGTGTAGCGGCTTCCGAGGAGGTAGCTTACCATGTTGTCGTTGCCCATAACCTTCTCGCCCTGGAATGTAGTAGGTGCTCCGCGGAGTATTGAACCATCGGCAGCGTGCAGCTCTGGTATTACAGTCACGACTGCCTTCTTGTTCATATACTTCTCGGGGAACTGTCCGTTGATAGTTACAGGTACGTAGCCGCCCTGTGTCTCCATAGGGTTAGGGACAGCGTTGAAGTTATCGGCAGATAGTGCGCCCAGTTTTCCTGAGCATGATGTCATAGCGAGCACGCCAAGTGCTGCTACGGGAAGGATGACTTTCTTGAACATATCTTGTTGTTTAGTGATTTGGTCGTTTGATGGTTTGGTGGTTTGGCGGTTTAGTCGTTTGGTTGTTCAATTGTTAGGTTGTTTAGTCGTTTGGTATTACCGCACAACCAAATTGTCGCACAACCGCACAACCATATAACCTGCAACAGCATATCTATAATTACAGATATTGGGTGATAAGCGTAGGTGTTGTGAAATAATCACCAACATCCAACACCTATCACCCAACATTGTTACCGGTACCGCGAGCGGGACTCGAACCCGCACGGACATTACTGTCCAGAAGATTTTAAGTCTGCCATGTCTACCAATTCCATCATCGCGGCGCGGTTAGAAATATGAATTGTAAGTGCAAAGGTACTCCTTTTTTGCGGGATTACGGCAAAGGAGGGGTACATATTAAGAATAATTAATACTTACGGAATACCTGTGCGCTTCCCTTTAACAAGCCTTACAAAGGGTCAGCACAACTGATATATGGTCTTATCCGATGCTTGTCATGATGTAATTCGTTATCTGTCATGCTACAATTCGGTGCCTTTTACAGCGTCAGAATGTGCCGGTGACAATGTAAAGACTCAGCAATTGCATTACAAAGACTGAGTAATTATATTACAAAGACTGAGTAATTACAAAGTAAAGACTTAGTAATTGCATTATGACAGATAGCTTTTCGCAACGTAAAAGCCCGCTGATTACACGGTTAAAGGCATGTAATCAGCGGGCTTGGTGATATTACCGATGTGGTAAGTGTAAGGAGTTTATTTTGTCATGAAGAATATGTTATTTCGGCATGAAGAATACGCGGAGAGTCTGCTCGGCAAATGGCACGCGGTAGTTTGGCAGAGCCTCTGCGTTATCGTTACATGAGTTGACGCCTCCGACACCGGTCTCAACAGCGTTTAGCGACAGCTCTACGTGGTCGGCAGCCTTGAGGTCAGACGGGTGTCGCTGGTGTTTCTCGGCGGTGAATCCGTCAACAGCCGATGCGTCAGCTACGCGTGTCTCGTCGAGTTCTGCCTGTGTGTAGTTGAGAGCCGAGAACGACAGCGGACGGTCGGCGAAGATGTGGTATCCTCCGATGTTCAGCCAGCGTACGTCGGTCTTAGTGCCTGTCGATTGCGGACGTATGTATGGGAAGAACTGTTCCTTGACGGTCTGGCTGTAGATGCCTACCTTTGCTCCTGACGAGCGGTCAGAGTAGTTCTCCCAAGGGCCGAGGCCATAGTACTTGAGGTCCTGCACGTCGTGAGGCAGGTCGGCAAGAATGCCGAAACGGAACATATTCGGTGCCTCTGCACCGGCATTAGGCGTGAGCTTCTCGACAAGCTCGACGATACCGCCAGGGTATGTTGTGAAGGTCATTGTCAGCGTTGCCTTGATGTCAGGCATATCGTAGATGTTTGTCATGATGGTAACGTTCTCCTTCTTGTCGAAGAACTTCACCTTGCCCGAGACGGTAGCCGACTGCTTCAGCACCAGTTTAGGCTCGCGCCATGCCGAGTACTTCTTGTGCAGTCCGGCGCCCATGTCGTTGTCGGTAGCGGCACGCCAGAAGTTAGGACGGATATTCTCGAAGCTGAGTGCTGCAGGGCTTGCGAAGCGTGGAGCCGTGCCTTTCTTCTGCTGGTCGGCGAGAGCCTTGTCGAGCTGCTGCTTCAGCTTGGTCATGTCACCTTCTGGGACATTTTCGGCTATCTCGCGTGCATAGTCGTACTTTGTCCACCAGAGCTGGTCGTGAGCCACCTCTGTTCCGGCAGCCATCAGTGGCTCGTCGGTGCGCAGGCGGTATGAGAGGTTGAGGTAAATCTCTCCGTCAGGGTCAAAGAGTGTATAAGGAATGTTCACCTCAGCCGTCTGCTGTGGCTGTATGTTAAGAGCCGCGATGTCTATGTCGCCCTCCTGTGAGACGACGCCCTCGTGTATGAGTTGCCAGTGAAGCGTTATGTTGTCGAGTGGGCGGAAGAAGTTCTCGTTATAGACAGAGATGCGTCCCTTGTTGAAATCGATAAGCTTTGTCCAGATGTTCTGCTGCTGATAGCCTACCTCGTAAGCCTGTGGCGACGGTGTGCGGTCAGGAAGGAAGACGCCGTTGCAGCAGAAGTTGTTGTCCGAAGGGTCGTCCTTGTCGAAGTCGCCGCCATAGTAGAATGTGCCAGGACGTACGCGGAGACCCTGGTCGGCGAAGTCCCAGATGAATCCACCCTGATACTTAGGGTACTTGCGGATGAGGTCCCAATACTCCTTGAATCCACCGCTTGAGTTGCCCATGGCATGCGAATACTCGCACTGTATGAGCGGTTTGTCGCTCTTGGCGTCGGCAGAGTACTTCTCAGACTTGTCGTGAGGGTAGTACATAGGGCAGAAGATGTCGGTCCACTCAGAGTGGCGTGCCTGCTCATACTGTACCGGACGCGACTCATCAACAGACTTTATCCACTTGTAAGCCGCCTTGAAATTGTCGCCGAAGATGGACTCGTTGCCCAACGACCAGAATATGATTGAAGGGTGATTGAAGTGCGACAGTACGTTGTGCTGGTTGCGCTCGAGAATCTGCTTGGCAAAGAGCGATGTGAAACAAGGATTGTCTTTGCCCTCCTTGTCCTTCTCGTGATATCCGAAGCCGTGCGACTCCTGGTTTGCTTCGGCAACGAGATAGATGCCGTACTCATCGCAGAGGTCGTACCAGCGTGGGTCGTCAGGATAGTGACATGTACGTACAGCGTTGAAATTGAACTCCTTAAGACGCTTTATGTCAGACACCATGCGCTCTACAGGGACACAGTATCCGTAGTCAGGATCGAGTTCGTGACGGTCGATGCCCTTGAAGAGTACAGCCTTGCCGTTGACAAGCACCTGGCCGTTCTTCAGCTCAATGGTGCGGAATCCGACACGCTGTGTCAGCACAGAGGCAGAGAGATTCTGTCCCTTGCGTGCCTTCTTGGCTGCCTTCGGAGTCATCTCGGCTGTCAGACGGTATAGATAAGGCGTCTCTGCCGACCACAGCTTAGGATTCTCTACTGTAATGGTAGCGCTGACCTTGCCAGCGCCTGTGGCTGTTGCTGTGGTGTTGCCAACCTGCGTGCCGTCGGCATCAGAGAGCACGAAGTTAATGTCTCCGGCTCCTACGACATCGGCGTTGATCTTCAGGACGCCGTCAGCACCGGCCGTCAGCTGAAGGTTGTCGATGTGTGTCTGACCGTTGCGGGCATACAGGTAAGACTGGCGTGCGATGCCAGTGAGACGGAAGAAGTCCTGATCCTCGCAGTACGAGCCGTCGCACCAGCGGTAAACCTTCAGCGCAACTTGATTGACACCCGTCTTGATGTATGGCGTGACGTCAAACTCGGCAGCTATCTTTGAGTCCTCAGCATAGCCTGCGAACTGGCCGTTCACCCACACGTAAACGCACGAAGTGACCGATCCGAGGTGCATGATGACCTGCTCGCCTTTCCATTCTGACGGCACGATAATCTTCCTGCGGTATAGACCTACGTGGTTCTTCTCTGTCGGTGGGGTAGGAGGGTTGTTCTTGTACTGTCCGCTCCATGCAAAGCCCATGTTGACATAGATAGGTGCACCGTACTTGTCTTGCTGACGGCGCTGCACCATGGTCTGGCCGTCAGGGTTCTTCTGCAGCTCCCACATGCCTGGGACAGGCATGTAGCTCCATGTTGAGTCGTTGAATTCCGGAGCGTAGAAGTTCTCGGGTAGCTGGTCGTCGGCGTTTGCCGTCCAGTAGAACTTCCATTGTCCGTCGATGGAAAGGAATTTCTTTGATGCTGTCATGTCATGCTGTGCAGCCTCCAATGACTCGAAGGGGAATGCCGTGGTGTGCATCGGGAGGCGGTTGACGTCGTTAACCTCCATGTCTTTCCACTCAGTCATGGTTTGTGCCATGCCTGCGAGTGATGATGCTGCAAGGATGATTGTAGCAAGGATTTTCTTGTTCATAGATTTATTCTTGGTTAGTTATTATGTTTCTGTTTTGCTTATGTCGTAGTATGCTGTTATGCTTCTTATTGCTTGTGCCGCAATATGCAGTTGCAAAGTTACACGTTTTTTCTGACACTCGCAAATATTTTCGGATAAACATAAAAATAATTGTCCGATATCGGACAAATTGCGGGCATGAGCACGAAAAATAATTGTACGATATCGGACAAATGCGGGCATGAGCATGAAAGATAATTGTCCGATATCGGACAAGCACCTTACCGCCCAACAAAAAAAGCACGCCTGCAGTGTGCAAGCGTGCTTTCTTATCTTCTGTCCCTTAGCCGGCGGCTATTAAAAGCCGCAGCCGAAGGAACTATTAACTATTAACTTCTTAATTATCAACTACCCTACGATGCCATAGCAGCCGAGTGGATAGCCTCCCAGATGCATGAGCAAACACCGAAGAGGAGTATGCCTGCTGTGCAGATGGCGAGTGTCAGCTTGGTGTTGACGTCGCTCTTGAAGGTAGGCAGCGGATTCTCGCTCTTGTTGATGTACATAGCCTTGACAATGAGGAGGTAGTAGTAGAGTGACACTACAGTATTGACGAGGGCGATGAACATGATGGTGTAAGGCAGCCAGTTGCCGTTCTGTCCGTTGACAGAAGCCAGGAAGACGAAGAACTTAGAGAACATTCCGGCAAATGGAGGAATACCACCGAGTGAGAAGAGTGCCAGTGTCATGAGGAATGCGAGCTTAGGGTTGGTGCCGTAGAGGCCGTCGTAAGCACGCATGTCAGTGCGTCCGCCGTTGTTGTTCTCAACGACAGCGATTATAGCAAATACACTCATGTTGGCTACGATGTACACAAGGACGTAGTACATCAGTGCCGACATTGTTGCTGCATAGTTTGCGCCGATGACTGCCAGCATGATGTATCCGGCCTGTGAGATAGAAGAGAAGGCCATGAAGCGCTTCAGCTCTGACTGGCGGATAGCCATGACGTTGGCGATGGTGATAGAGAGTACGATGAGGATGTACATAAGCATCTCCCAATACTCAGTCATCGATGCGAACACCTTATGGAGCAGAACAGCGAGTGTGAAGGCTGCTGCACCCTTTGAGATGACACTGAGATAGCCGGTTACTGTTGTAGGAGCACCCTGATAGGTGTCGGCTGTCCAGAAGTGGAATGGTACGAGTGAAATCTTGAAGCCGAGGCCTGAGATGAAGAATACCATGCCGAGGATGGTCATCGGGCTTGCTGACAGACGCAGTGTGAAGTCCTCGAAGTAGAGTGCTCCTGTTGCTCCGTAGAGGAAAGAGATGCCATAGAGCATCACTCCGCTTGAGAATGTAGCTGTCAGGATGAACTTTGCTGCTGCCTCTGCTGACTCCTTACGGTACTTGTCGAGTGCCACCATGCATGCCAATGGCACAGATGCTGTCTCGAGACCGAGGAAGAACATCAGGAACGAACCTGCTGACATCATGATGTACATGCCGAGGAGTGTTGAGATGGTGAGCATGTAGAACTCGCCTTCTACCATCTTGGCATCGTCGCCAGAGAGCCACTTCTTTGACTGAAGTACTACGATGAATGTTCCAGCGCAGAGGATGGACTTCATCATGGTGTTGGCTGCTGTCGACACGTATGCACCTCCGAAGAGTGTGTCGGCTCCTATTGCAGGGGCATAGAACAACGTACCTACCGAGCATGCAAGGAGCATGACGCAGACGAGTGGATTCATCCAGCCTTTCTCTTCCTTGCCATGTGCGATAAAATCAGCAATAAATGTGATTATCAGTGCACCTACAAGCATTGCCTCAGGTGCCATATTCAAAAACTGAAAATAATTAATATCCATTGTTTTTGCGGTTTTGCGGTTTTATGGTTTTTGCGGTTTTGAGGTCTACGGCAATTTGACATTCCGTACAACCGTCTAACCGCCTAACCGTCTAACCGTATTTTAATTAATTACACCAGGGATAACGTTGAGAACATTGAATACTGCATCGTTGATGACATTGCTTGCCCAGATTGGGAAAGAACCAAGGCCTGCAACACAGAAGATGAGGCAGCAGACTGCTACTTTCTCATCCCATGTGGCATCAGTAAGAGTCTCGTAGTGTGGGTCGGCAACCTTCTCGTAAAGGATGAAGCCAACAGTACGGAGGATATAGACAGCCGTTACAACGATTGATGTACATGCGATGATGGTGCAGCAACGATGGAAGGTGTCTGCATTGGCAAACGATCCGGTGAAGATTGTCATCTCAGCGATGAAGCCAGAGAAACCAGGGAGACCGAGGTTGGCAAGACCTGCGATGACGTAACCTACAGAGAGGAATGGCATAATCTTCATCAGACCGCCAAGCTTGCGGATGTCACGGGTGTGTGTACGGCCGTAGATCATACCGATGAGGGCGAAGAAGAGGGCTGTCATAAGACCGTGAGAGAGCATCTGAAGGATGGCACCTGTGCATGACACGCGTGTCATCATGAGCAGTGCGAAGAGCACAAGACCGCAGTGTGACACTGATGAGTAAGCGTTGATGAACTTGAGGTCGGTCTGCACACATGCTGAGAAAGCACCATAGACAACAGAGATTGTGGTGAGGATAAGGAATATCCATGCCAGATCGTGTGCTGCCTGAGGAAGCAGATACATAGCGATGCGGAAGCAGCCGTAGCCACCAAGCTTCATAAGAACACCTGCGTGGAGCATTGATACTGATGTCGGTGCGCAACCATGACCGATAGGTGACCATGTGTGGAATGGGAAGAGGGCACCGAGGACGCCGAAGCCTATGAAGACGAATGGGAACAGAATGTTCTGTACGTCAGCAGGTATCATGTTGTTATGTGCTATCTCGAGGATGTTCATCGTCGTTGCACCGTTGAAGAAGTAGATGCCGACGAGACCAAGGATGATGAGAGCAGAACCTCCCATGAGCATCAGCGTAAGCTTCATGGCAGCGTACTCCTTGACGCCTGAACCCCAATATCCGATAAGGAGGTACATTGGGATGAGGGCTACCTCGTAGAACATGAACATCGAGAAGAGATCAATAGTGATGAAGAAACCGTACACACCTGTCGAGAGGAGTGTAAACCACATGAAGAATTCCTTCGTCAGCGGCTGCAGCTTCCATGATGCGAAGGTACCTGTGAAGACGATGATGCTTGAGAGAAGCAGCATGACAACAGAGATGCCGTCAACACCGACAGCGTAGGTGATGTTCAGCGATGGGAACCATGCGACTGATGACTGAAGGATGAACTCCTCAGTATTGCCGCCGGCACGCTGACCGATGAAGTAGAGTGTCAGCCATACTGAAAGGGCCAACAGACAGCTTGCACCCGTCACCATCACGCCACGCACCTGATTGACGTTGCGGGCGGCCCACAGGCCGAGCAGCATCAAGGCAGGGATAATTACGAATAATGTTAATATATTCATTGTTTGTATTATTTATTACGGTTTTGCGGTTTTGCGGTTTTTACGGTTTTACGGATATTTGACTCTTCCGTCTAACCGTATAACCTCCAACCGTATAACCGGATTCTACATTGCGAGAAGGATAAGGGTCAGTGCGACACTGCCTGAGATGAACCATACGGCATACTGACGGACATCGCCTGACTGCCAGCTGCGTATGCTCTCGCCGCCTTCGTTGGCACTCCATGCTGTCCAGTCGATGAGACCGTTGATGATGGTATTGTCTATCCAGCGTGCTGTCTTTGATATGCAGCCGAACATTACCTTGTGTGTTACCCACTGGTAAACCTCGTCCATGTAGAAGCGATGCTTTGCCCACTTGTGGAGGTTAGGGAATGTTGTCTTGAGACGGTCAGGCAGCGTCTGGGTCTCGTCCTTATACATGTATGTTGCAAGGCCGATACCGATGCATGCACATATTGTTGACTGGATGGCTGTCATGGTGTCGAAGTGCAGGTCATATACTGTACCTGCCGCTGTCGTTACTGAACCCCAGTTCCATGTTGCAGGGAGAACGCCGAAGCCTGCGAGTGTTGTTACGATACCTACTCCCACTGTTATCACTGACAAGAAGATGAGTGGGTATGTCATTGCCTTTGAGTGCTCGCCTACATGATGCTCCTTATGTGACTCCAGGTTTGCTGTGCTGCCCCAGAATATTATGAAGTAGAGACGGAACATGTAGAATGCTGTCATTGTTGCTACGAAGGTCATCCACCAGCCAAGCAATGCTGAGTGATGGAAACATGCTGACATAATCTCATCCTTTGAGCTGAAGCCTGAGAAGAATGGGATGCCCGAGATGGCGAGACATGAGATAAGGAATGTCCAGTTGGTGACAGGCATGAAGTGACGGAGACTACCCATTGCTGACTTCTCATTGGTATGTACTGCATGGATGATGACACCGGCACAAAGGAAGAGGCATGCCTTGAACATAGCGTGTGTGAAGAGGTGGAACATACCGGCCATGTAACCCAGCTGTGCGTGGTTGTCAAGGATGACACCCTCCTCCTCGCTTGGCAGACAGCAGCCGAGGGCTACCATCATGAAGGCTATCTGTGAGATTGTTGAGAAGGCGAGACCTCGCTTGATATCGCTCTGTGCACAGGCTACGGCTGCTGCGTAGAATGCTGTGAAGGCTCCTACGACAACGATGATGTCCATGGCGTTTGGAGCATATTGTACCCAGAGTGGGAACATACGTGCTATCTGGAACACACCGGCAACAACCATGGTAGCTGCGTGGATGAGTGCAGATACTGGTGTCGGGCCTTCCATAGCGTCTGGCAGCCAGATGTGGAGTGGGAACATTGCTGACTTACCGGCACCGCCGATGAACATAAGCACGAGGGCTGTTGGTATTACCATGCCACCGAAGGCCATTGCCTTTGATGCCATGTCTGCCTCACATGCCGAGAACTGTGTCATGCCTGCGGCTACCTGAACCTCAGTGCCGGCGAATGAGAAGTTGAACGACTGTGTGTAGAATCCGAAGATGAGAATACCTACAAGGAAGAACATATCAGCGAAACGTGTTACGATGAACGCTTTCTTAGAGGCATGTACTGCTGCATGCAACGGATAGTAGAAGCCGATGAGGAGGTATGAGCTGACACCTACAAGCTCCCAGAACATGTACATCTGGAAGATGTTGGTGGCAAGGACAAGTCCAAGCATCGACATAGTGAAGAGAGAGAGGAAAGCGTAGTAGCGCTGGAAGCCTTTCTCACCGTCCATGTAGCCGAATGAGTAGATGTGTACCATCAGTGACACCGTGGTGATGACGATGAGCATCATCGCTGAGATTGGGTCAAGGAGGATACCGAGATCAAAATGCAGGTTGCCCAATGGCAGCCATGTGTAGTTGTAAGGCACGATGGTAGCGAGTGTGCCGTCGGCAAGACGGTCGCCACCGAAGTAGGTGAAGGCTGTCCAGTAGCTCAGCAGCGTCACGAGGAGCAGTGAGCATGTACCGATATAGCCAGCTACCTTTGGTGCCCATGCATACTTCTTATTGAGGAACTCTGGCAAACCTATAATAAGGAAAGAAGCCAAAGGCAATAGAAGTATCAGTATTGATAAACTGTAATCCATAAAGATTTTCTTCTGTTTATAGGTTTGACATTTAACGTTTCATGTTGCTTATGGCATCCACGCTGTCTGACTTGAACTGACGATAGACATTGAGGATGATAGCAATGGCCACGGCACTCTCGGCAGCACTTACGCCAATCGAGAACAGAGTGAAGAAGAATCCCTCCATCTCGCCTGGGTAGAGCAGACGGTTGAATGCAGCGAAGTTGATGTCGACGGCATTGAGGACAAGCTCGATGCTTACAAGCATGGCAATCAGATTACGACGTGTGACGAAGCCGAAGACACCTATGAAGAACAATATCGCGCTAAGCACGAAAAAACATTGTACTGGTACCATATTCAATTAATAATTAAATAATGAATAATTAATAATTACTGCTTGTCTTCGCGCTGATTGCGTGAAACAACGAGACCACCGATGATACATGCCAGCAGGAACAGCGAGATGAACTCGAAAGGAAGAACATACTGGTACTTCTCTGAACCTACAAGTGCTTCACCTATCTTGTCCATTGGAATCTCTGCATCAGGAGCAGCGGTGAAACGGTCGAAGAGAACGTTCTTCACCTGGCAGCTGATGACTGTCAGCACACCGGCAGCACCGATGATGGCAGCCCAGAGGAAACGCTTTGGCTCAAGCTTCTCTGTCACACCTTGCAGTGAGCGCTTGCCGAGAAGCTGGATAGCGAAGATGTATATCATCGTCATACCACCGGCATAGATGCTGAGCTGTGCTGCACCGAGGAAGGTGTAGTCAAGCAGGAAGTATATGCCGGCAATGGCGAAGAGGACGAAGAGCAATGCTGTGACAGCACGCATGATGCGTGTTGTGAAGACACATGCAATAGCAGCGCATATGATGACTACTGCGAGAATTGCGAATACGATGATGTTTGCCATTACTTTGCCTCCTCTTTGTTAACAGTGTTCGCTACAGCCTCTGCATTTGCAGCAGCTGGCTTAGCAGCAGCCTCTGCTTTTGCAGCAGCTGGCTTAGCGGCAGGTGCGGCCTTTGGCGCAGCAGGTGCGGCAGCCTTTGCCTCAGCAGCCTTTGCGGCAGCAATCTTAGCGTTCTCGGCATACTGCTTCATCTCTTCCTCTGTAGGTTTGATGTTAAGATGCTGAACGAGGACGTCACGGTTGAACACTGAGTTTTCGAAATCATTTACAAACTTGATGGCACCGAAGTTACAAGCGTTGACACAGAGCTGACAGAACATACAGTCGCCAAGGTCATACTGATAGTCCTGAAGAAGTTTCTTCTTCTTGCCATCAGCCGTCGTAACCATCGTTGATGTTATCTTGATGGTGCCGTTAGGACAAGCCTTCTCGCAGAGTGTGCAGGCCGAGCACTTGTTCTTGCCATTCTCGTCGACGATCATGACAAGCGTGCCACGGTGACGCTCAGCAATGTGCTGTGTCTTGCGGTTCTCTGGGTATTGCTCAGTAATCTTACGGGTAGCATACTCACCCATGGTGATGTCCATACCCGTAAGCAGTGTCTTGATGCCTGCCAGAGCTCCGCCGAAATATGAATTATTTTTTGCCATTGTGTTTAGTCTTTCTTTATTGCAGCGTCAACGCCAACGAGATGCTGTGCCTCCTTGAACTGAGCGCTGAACTTTATTGCACGGATAGCGATGATAGCAAGAACCACGATGATGACAGCAGCAACAACGATGCCTACACCCATGATGCCAGTCAGTCCGCAAGCGACGCAGACGGTCATGAGGATGAGGTTGAAGAGTGCCAGTGGCATGAGGTACTTCCATTCGAGGTTCAGGATCTGGTCGATTCTGAGACGTGGGAATGTCCACTTAATCCACATCAGCAGCCATACCATAGCGAATGCCTTGCCGAGGAACCATACGATGCCAGGGATGTAGTCCATGACAGCATCAAAGCCATCTACACCGATGTGTATAGGACACCATCCGCCAAGGAAGACGAGGGTTGTCATACCGGCTACGATGAAGAGGTTGAGGAACTCAGCGAGGTAGTAGAAGCCGAAGCCCATACCAGAATACTCAGTGTGGTAACCTGCCGTAAGCTCTGACTCTGCCTCAGCAAGGTCAAATGGGCCACGGTTGGCCTCGGCATTACCTGCGATGAGGAAGATGAAGAATGCAATGATTGCTGGTACGTGTCCCTGGAAGATGAGCCATCCGAAAGGTCCGCTCTGTGCCTCTACGATGCCAGACACCTGCATTGTGCCGGTGAGGATGGTAGCAGTTATGAGACAGAGACCGAGAGACATCTCGTATGAGATCATCTGCACAGCGCCACGCATGGCAGATACAAGGCCGTACTTGTTGTTTGACGACCAACCAGCGAGGAAGACACCGATGACGCCAATGGCAGAGACAGCGGTGTAAAGGAATATGCCTACGTTGAAGTCGAGGATGACAGCACCGTTGTTCCAAGGCAGGAACGAGAAGGCACCTACAGAGCCAACGATAACGAGGACAGGAGCAAGTGCATAGAGCAGCTTATCAGCCTTATCAACGAAGAAGATCTCCTTGATGAGCATCTTCAGTACGTCGGCAAAGACCTGAAGCAGACCCCATGGACCTACACGCATAGGGCCGAGACGACACTGGAAGTACGCACAGACCTTACGCTCCATGAATATCAGTGCTATGGCGAGCAGGGCGTAACCCACGATGATGAGCAGGCCTACTATCACGCACTCGATAGTTATGGCTAACCAGCTTGGGCAACCTAAGGTTACCTGAAGCAGGTCGTTGAACCATGTTGATATTATTGAAAAGTCGAACATAATCAATAGTGCCCTACCTAACCTCCCTTGCCCCAAGGGCATTTGCTCCGTGGCACAGGAGGAACTTCTAATAGTTTTGAAGATTAAGGGCAGTTAATTTAATGTTGTTATTAATTTATTTCTCTGTAACCCTATACCTTATTATATATAATATATAGCGAAGGTATTTAAGGTTCTCCCCCTTGGGGGAGTTAGAGGGGGGCTTTATCTGTCAATATCTGGGATGATATAGTCAAGACCAGCGCCGACAGCGATGAGGTCGGCAACCTTCAGTCCGCGCAGCATCTCGTCAAGAGCACCTACCAGCGACAGCGCCATAGGGCGCAGCTTCATGCGGTAAGGCGACTTGTCGCCACGAGAGTCGAGATAGACACCGAACTCGCCCGATGTTCCTTCGACAGCGAAGTACCACTGTCCTTCTGGACATTTGATGACAGGCTTCTGCTTGATGTAGTATTCACCCTCAGGGATATTGTCTATGAGTTGCTCGATGATGCGTATTGACTGCTCTATCTCCTTGACGCGGAGGTAGTAGCGATCCTGTGCATCGCAGTTGTCGAGAACTATCTGATCCCACTCTACCTTGTCATAGACACCGTAAGGAATGTTCTTGCGGAGGTCGTTAGCCCACTGTGAGGCACGTCCGTTAGAACCCGAGATGCCGTACTCAATGCACTGCTCCTTTGTGAAGTAGCCCATGCCCTCAAGACGCTGGTGAGTGATGACGTTGTCACCGAAGACGTTGACATACTCAGCAAGCTTTGGCTTAAGGTATTCGCAGAGCTTCTTGACGTTAGCCTGGAAGTTCTCGTCGATGTCTGCCTGCAGACCGCCAATGCGGTAGTAGTTCTGTATGAGGCGGCCACCGGTTGTCTCCTCCATGACGTTGAGAACATACTCACGGTCGCGCATGCAGAAGAGGAATGCCGTCAAGGCACCAAGGTCCTGTGCGTAGCATCCGAGGTACAGCAGGTGTCCGTCGATACGCTGCAGCTCGTCCATGATAGTGCGGATGACCTTGATGCGGTCAGAGAGCTCAATGCCGAGAGCCTCCTCGATGACGCCACAGATAGCGTGACGGTTTATCATAGCCGAGAGATAGTTCAGACGATCGGTCATTGCCAGTGTCTGTGGGTATGTCATATCCTCGAACATCTTCTCGATGCCGCGGTGTATGTAACCAAGGTGTGGGTAAATCTTCTTCACCTGCTCGCCGTCGAGGACTGTCTGCAGACGGAGCACACCGTGTGTTGATGGATGCTGAGGACCGATGTTGATGACGAAGTCGTTGTCATCGAACAGCTCAACCTTCTTCTCCACGAGCTTTCCCTCGTCGTTAAGGCTGTACTGTGAACCTTCCTCTACCTCAACGTCATCCTCAAGTGAGTAACCCTCCTTAGCCTTGAAGTCCTTGCGGAAAGGATAGCCTTCGAAGTCGTTACGCAGGAAGAGACGGCGCATGTCAGGGTGTCCGAGGAACTTCACGCCATAGAAGTCAAATACCTCACGCTCCAGCAGCTCGGCGCCCTTCCAGATGTCGGTGACGCTGTAGATGACGTTGTTCTCCTTCTCTGCTGCATTGGCGTCGGCACTCTCAACCTTCTCGGCGATAGTCTTTACAGAGATGCGCTCGTGAGTGTCAGTATTCTCGAGGATATAGATACATCCCAGACCTTCCTCGCCGAAGTCCTCGCCGATGATTGTCACGAGATAATCGAAATGCTTCTCGTTGCGCAGCTCAGCCATCTTGGCATGCAGCTCGCCGAAAGAATATACAATATTATTCAGTTTCATTTCGCTTATCCTCCTTATTTGTAAGAATCGTTAATACCCTTCTTGATGGCTGTCACGCAGTCGTCAAGACATTGTGTGAAGCGTCCCATGACGTTCTTTGCGACATCCTTCAGCACGATAGGCTCCGGATTCTTCTCCTTGTGGTTTACTCCACCGAAGAAGCGTTCCACCTTAACCTTACGCTGCAGCTGCATCATACCATACAGGATAGCCTCCGGACGTGGAGGACAACCAGGTATGTAAACATCAACAGGCAGGAACTCGTCGATGCCGCGCACTACGTGATAGCTCTGCTTGAACGGACCGCCGGAGATGGCGCAGCCGCCTACGGCAACTACGTACTTCGGGTCGGCCATCTCGTCGTACAGACGCTTCAGCACCGGTGCCATCTTGTGTGTGATGGTTCCGGCGCACATGATGAGGTCGGCCTGACGTGGAGAGTTACGTGTTACCTCGAAGCCGAAGCGTGCGAAGTCGTAGCGTGCACAACCGCAGGCCATGAATTCAATACCGCAGCATGATGTTGCGAAGGTCAGCGACCATAGCGAGTTGCTGCGTCCCCAGTTGATGAGCGAGTCAAGGTTGCCGACGATAAGGTTCACGCCGCCCTCGTTCAGCTCATTGATAATAGACTCGAGCGTCTCGTTGTCTTTCCATTCGTTGTATGGAATAGACTTGATAGATGGTTTTCTTATTTCCATTCAAGCGCTCCTTTCCGCCATGCATAAGCAAGGCCAAAAACCAGTACCAGCATGAAGAAGCCAATGCTGAACAATGCCATGGTACCGAAATTCTTTACTACTACTGCCCATGGGTAGAGGAACACAGTCTCGACGTCGAACATCAGGAAGAGGATGGCAAAGAGGTAGTAGCCCACATGCATAGGCAGCCATGAGCTGCCACGTGTAGGAATACCGCACTCGAATGGGTCACCCTTCACCTTGTTGTACGAACGCGGACCCAGCAGTTTTGCTGTTATGTATGCCGCTACAACCAAGAAGACAGCCGTGATAATCACGGTTGTGAACAAAGTGAATAACATAAGTTGTATAATAAGATTTTATAATTTAGTCTAAAGGTGGGTTCTATTAATTCCCACCGTAACATCCAACTTGATTGTGAGACTTCACGTTTTGCCATCTTTGTGGCTCTTTTCAGCTCAAACTGTCAGACCTTTCAGTTGCATAGCTCGCTATGCGCCGTCAAGGTTCTGCCACTTTGATTCTGAAAATATCTCACAAATCTGACAAAGCGAATCAACAGAACCCACCTAAATCGTGTGCAAAGGTACAAAATTTTTATTAAAAAAGCAATAGATATTGCAAAAGATTTCGCCTTAATTCTTAATAAAAACTAAAACTTTCTTATTTATCCGTCTAAATATGTAATTTTGTCGTTATAAGTATGAATGTGAGCACAAGCATACGGCTCATGAAACTAATTAACGTACGAAAAATAAAAATCGCAAAATTCATAATGAAGAAACTATTCCTTACTATTGTTGTCTCTGTCATAGCTATTGCTATGAGCGCGCAGATTACGTTCAAGCCGAGCATGAAGCAGACAGCCCCTGATGAGATCACTATCACATTCGCCGGAAACATCGGCAGCGGCTGGCACGTCTATGCTCCTAATGAGTCAAACGGCCCTATTCCCGCCACATTCAATGTTGACAAAATCTCCGGAGCGAAGCTTGAAGGCGGCCTGAAGGCCAACAAGGCTGCCACACAGAAGTACGAAGAGATGTTCGGGGCCAAGGTGAGCTATTATGAGGGCTCGGTGACCTTTACCCAGAAGGTCAAGCTGACAGGCAAGGAGTACAACATCGAGGGTTACCTTGAGTATGGTGCCTGCAACGACCAGTCGTGCATGCCACCTACTGCTGTCGATTTCAAGTATAGCGGCAAGGGACCTGATAAGGCTGCTGCTGAAGCCGAGAAGAAGGACGAGAGCAAAGATGCAATGGCCGACAATGCCAAAGAACTGGCAGCCGGAAGCACCATGTCATCAGCCGACAGCCTCGCAGCCGATACGGCGTCAGCGGCTCCCGCTATGTCAGGAATAGCGGGGGGAGAGACTTCCCTCTGGACACCGGTCATCGACGAGCTCAATGCCTATGGCAATGAGAACAGCGAGGAGGGCGCATCAATATGGCGCATATTCATCCTCGGCATCCTCGGCGGACTTGTTGCCTTGCTGACACCTTGCGTATGGCCTATCATTCCGATGACCGTATCGTTCTTCCTCAAGCGTGCAAGCAAGGAAGAGGCTGAGAAAGAGGGCGATACGAAAGCCAAAGGCAAGGTGGTGCGTACTGCCAAAGGCACACGCGACGCCATCATCTACGGCATCTCCATCATCGTCATCTACCTTGTCTTAGGACTTGCCGTGACTGCCATCTTCGGTGCTTCGGCACTCAACGCGCTATCGACAAATGCCATATTCAATATCTTCTTCTTCCTGATGCTGCTCGTCTTCGGCGCGTCATTCCTTGGCGGCTTCGAGATAACGCTGCCTTCGTCATGGAACAACGCTGTCGATAAGAAAGCCTCTTCGACATCGGGCTTGCTGTCCATCTTCCTTATGGCATTCACCTTAGTGCTCGTAAGCTTCTCATGCACCGGACCTATCATCGGCTTCTTGCTTGTCGAGATGGGCACCTCGGGCAATATCATCGGTCCGGCAGTGGGTATGTTTGGCTTTGCACTGGCCCTTGCCTTGCCGTTCACGCTGTTCGCCATTTTCCCCGCATGGCTTAAGTCTGCACCTAAGTCAGGCAACTGGATGAACAACGTGAAGGTAGTACTCGGTTTCGTTGAGCTGGCATTCTCGCTGAAGTTCCTCAGCGTCGCCGACCTCGCCTACGGCTGGCACATCCTCGACCGCGAGACGTTCCTCGCCCTGTGGATTGTGCTCTTCGCACTCCTCGGTTGCTATCTTATCGGCTGGATACGCTTCCCTCACGACGAGGACGAATACGATGAGATGGGCGAGAAGATAATAAACACCCGCACACCGGTGACGAAGTTCTTCCTCGCACTATGCTCGTTCGCCTTCGCCATGTATATGGTGCCTGGCCTGTGGGGCGCTCCTTGCAAGGCTGTCTCTGCCTTCGCACCGCCTATGAGCACACAGGACTTCAACCTCGCCAAGACCGAGAGCATCGAGCCGCAGTACCGTGACTACGAGCAAGGCATGCAAGCCGCACTCCAGGCCGGCAAGCCTGTCATGATTGACTTCACCGGTTTCGGCTGCGTCAACTGCCGTAAGATGGAGGCTGCCGTATGGACCGACGAGACCGTCAAGCAGACCATCAACAACGACTACGTACTCATACAACTCTTTGTCGATGACAAGACGCCACTCCCTGAGCCTATCGAGATTGTCGAGAACGGTCAGCCTCGCAAGCTACGCACAGTGGGCGACAAGTGGAGCTACCTACAGCGAAGCAAGTTCGGAAGCAACACACAGCCGCAGTATGTGCTCCTTGACAATGCCGGACACCCTCTCAACTCTTCGCGCAGCTATGATGAGGACATCCAGAAGTATATCGACTTCCTAAAGACAGGTCTGAAGAACTATGAT
>R03__coassemble_195_pt1 | contig 38064 bp, 35 predicted proteins | sample R03__metabat2_low_PE_024 | metagenome-assembled genome bin R03 | reverse complement strand
TCAAAATAGCCTCATAATCTTAGGCAAATCGTACCAACTTATTATTTTACCGTCACTTAAGCGGAAGGTCTGGAAGTACTTCTGTCGGTCGTCGTGAGCAAATTAATAGACCCTACCTTTAAGATATAGCAAATGCAATGGTAAAAAAACATCTCAGACTACTTAGCAGTAGCCTGAGATGTTTCTGTCAAATAAAAGTGTCAAGGTGGGTTCTATTAATTCGCTTTGGCATATTTACGAGAGATTTTCTGAATCAAAGTGTCATAATCTTGAAGGCGCATAGCGGGCTATGCAACTGAAAGTTATGACAGTTTGAACTGAAAAGATCCGTAAAGATGGCAAAACGTCAACATCCACAAATTGGTTAAACATTACGGTGGGAATTAATAGAACCCACCTCAAGATTATTCAGTCTTCATTCACATTCATCTTAACCATCATGAGTAATGTAGGTTAGAACGACAGGTTAATAGCGAAACGTACGCCATTGTGAATGGCAGTGTCAAGGTCTCGGTATGAGATGCGGTGTATGTAGTCAACCTGCAGGAACTTGAAGATGTTGTGAATGCCTATGGCAGCCTCTACGTATGGCTTTGTAGGATCCATGATGTTACAGCCCTCAGGGAACTGCATGAGGATGTCAGAGTTGGCATTCTGTGGTAGGGTAGGGTTGTTCTTGTCGGTAAGTTTGCCGAACATGCCGCGCACGCTGAAGTATTCGCGCCACTTGAGCTTCTTAAGCAGAGGTATTCGGTTGAAGAACTTTCCGTTAGGATCCCATGAGATGTGCCACATGGCATAGCGGTCGTTGAGGAACTCCATGTTGTTCATCAGCTGGAAGGTGTATGAGCCTTGCTGCGAGAACCAACTGAGGTTGACACGTGGCATGATGAGGAGTGGGAAAGGAACCTGATTCCACTGTGCTCCGGCAGAGACGTAGCAGTCGAGCTTTCCCCATGACTTGAGCCAGAAACGCTTGTATATAGACGCCTCGGTGAAGTTTGAACGGTACTTACTGCCAAGGACGCCCTTGATGCTTGTGGTATGGTCGATGGACAGGATCGGTGCATCGAGGTTGATAGGATAGCGGCGTTGCTTCGTGTTGATGTATGTCTCGCCTGGTGCGAAGCGGAATCCGAGGTGTGCCTCTGTCGTACGTACGTTGCCGTCGTGTATAGATCCGTCGATGTTATGGAACTGCATCTGTGCCGCTCCTTCTATTGCCTCGCACTTTAACCCGAACGTTGTTGCGAAGCCTGCCAATGTCTCCCATTTGAACTCAAGCTTCTGGCGGTTGTAGAAATACAACTTGTCAACGTCGCGTGACTTAAAGGCCATGAACATGTTATCCTTGTTTGTAAGCAGGAACTTGTCGGACGGTGACATGATGTCATATTCAGATGTGAACTCCAGCTGACGGATAGGAAACTCCCACGGCTCGCGGTTCTTGCGGTTGAAGGCATACGTCATCGTGTTGTTGTAGTACCAGCGGTGGCTGTCGACACCCGTTGCTAAGTAACCACTCCAGAAGAAGTGGCGGCTCAGAGCTGCTGTAGTACGCCCTGAGAGACGGAAACGCCATCCGTCGACGATGTTCTTGTTGATCATCGTCGTGACAGGTCCGATGTCGAACTTCGACGGTATGGAGTCGTTAAGCGTACACTCAACGTAGTTGTTCACGAAGGCCTTGGCAAGAAAGAGGACATAGTTCATGCCCGGTATTCCTGCAAAGTTCTTTGTGAACGAGCCCATTGACGATTCTGACTTTGTCAGCTCAACGGTACGGAAGCGGTTCCAGAAGTCCTTCCCTCGGTAGCGCGCGTCCTGGTCGGTGACGAGTGTCGCTGTGCCTCGGAAGTTGTTTTTGGATATCTCGTCGAACTTATACTCTGACAGCTTTGTAGAGCGTATGACGCACGCCTTGTCCATGAACTTGTTCAGCTTTATCTCGACGAGCATGTTGTCGGTATCGAGCACCCATTGTCCGTCGGGCAGTTGGACGTATTCCTGCTCAATGCGCATGTTGTCTATGAAGTTGACGTCACTCTTCTTAGGTATCGTCAGCGACACCTTGCGGACGTGCAACGTAGAGTCGTTGAGTACCCATATGTCACCACGGAAGCCGAAGTCCTGCTGGTTGTTAGGCACGAAGGAGAGCTCAATGCATTGATCACGGCCTACGTAGCATGTGTCTACGATGTAGAATCGGTAGAAGGCTACGGCATCTTTGCCGATAGGTGATGTGAAAGGATACTGCAGCAGACGTACCTGATCGTCGTAGATATCGACATCGGTGAATACGTCCTTAAGTGTCGCGTCAAGGATGTTGCCGGCTGTCTCGATGAGATTGCCGAGGCCTTTGTTACTTTGTCCGAGGATTGTTGTCTTCTCCGCATGTGGGGTTTTGCGGTAAACCTTGCGTGAAACGGTCTCGCTTACCTGCAGCGGACAGATGAGCTTGCCGTTCATCGGGCAGAACTCCACCTGGTCGGTGTACCAGTCTTTGCCGCCTTTTGCTTTCTGCTCGGCTATCTCTTCAGGGGTTATGTTGTTCTTTGCGAGTGTTATCTTCTGATATTTGTAGAACTCGTAGAAGTCGTTGTTGTCAAGGTCGGTCTTCTTCTTGGCAGCAACGACGCGCTTCATGAGTTCAACGGCAGGGTTGTTCTTACGGGAGTATTTGTTACGCTTGGCATTGACGACAACCTCCTGCAGCTGCTTGGTGTCGGTCTTCATCTTGATGACAAGATGGTCCTTTGTCTTGGCATTGACAGCTACCTGTACAGTCTTGTAGCCCATGGCTGTGATGTAAAGTGTCCAGCCGTTATGGCGTTCGATGGAGAAACGCCCCTTGGCATCGGCTGCTGTCATGATGTGATGGGTACGATAGACAATGCCTGCCTGTGGTATGCTGTCGCCTGTCACAGCATCAACGACTACGCCTGTGATGTTCTGTGCGCTTATCGCAAGCACACAGAGCATGAGTGTTATCGTGAGAATGAATCTTTTTGTCATTTGCAGATGTTTTGTGTCAATTACTTATAGGTGGGTTTTTATAAATTCTCACCATTAATCTTTAAGTTTAGTCAGCAGCTAAATTTCGTGCCAAACTCATCGTTTAGGAGCCACTAAGATACTCCTTTGGCGCAAAATCTATCTACTAATCTAAGTCATAAATATCAAGATGGGAATTTATAACCCCCACCTATGTACTCTTGTTCGCAGAATCTCGAGCAGTGTGATACCCGCTATTGAAGCAAGAACGCCGAGCGTTACGTCGATGATATAGTGATGACCGCTGTACACTGCAGAGAACCATATGCCTGCTGACACTATGCCGAGAACGATAGCCCATGGCAAACTGCGCTTCTTGCACGCATAGTAGAATGCTATAGGATTGTATGCCGAGTGAAGTGATGGTATTGCCGCGAATACGTTGGCATTATTGTCATAGAAGTTATGGAAGAATGGAATGCCCGTCAGTTTGTCGGCATTGGCAAATCCAGCTGCTGAGCCTGGTGTGCTGGTGATGACGTCGAAGCCGTGGTCCATGACGTACCAGGGTGGGGCAGAAGGGTAGATGTAGTAGCCGATGAAGCCTATGACGTTGACCATCAGGAATGCCCACGTCAAGCGCATGGCAAGGTCACGGCGTTTCTGGAAATACAGCACGAGGGCATAGGCGAACGGCAGTGGCACCCAGCAGAGGTAGAATAGCCCGGAGAGAATGTCCATCACGGCCCAGTGATGCTCACGGAAATACTCCGACGGTATGCCTATTGTCCCGTCGCCAAGTGTCATGCCGAAGAGGTCGCGCTCAAGGTTATATACCTCGGAGGTATGTACGGTGCCGAACATGTAGTTAGGCCACTGTCCTAATCCGAAGTATAAGACGATGAAGATGACGAGCGGCAGGAGTATCCAGAACGTATCTTTTATTTGTTTGTTCATGTTAGTGTTCAATCGTCCAAGCGTGAAATGAAGGAGTTAAGAATCAAGAGTAAAGGGTTAAGAATTATGATGTGCATGTTGACATGTGAAAGGTAAATCTCATTCTTCATTCTTTATTTTTCATTCTTCATTTATAACTGGTTCTTTACATGTATTATACGGTAGAATGCTGTGTAGTTGGCAAGGACGGCGATGAGAGCCTGTGTACCGAATACAAACCATAGTGTGTCAAATGGACAGCATGACTGCATGAAGCCAGTAAGCATCATGCCGACGATAGTTACTACCACACGTTCCGGGCGTTGCATAAGTCCTACCTTGCACTCAAGATCAAGTCCCTCGGCACGGGCGCGGACATAACTGACCATGATGGAGCCGATTAGCGAGCAGAATGTTACGACGGCGGCCCATGGGTGGCCTGTCTGCATGAAGTAGAAGGCGAGACCTGAGAGTGTAAGCAGTTCGCAGTAACGGTCGAGGACAGAGTCATAGAACGCTCCGAATGTTGTGCACATGTTCGCTGTGCGTGCCATGTAACCGTCGACCATGTCCATAATAGACGAAATGATGATGACGATGCCGCTCCAGCCTATAAGGCTGTAGTCGTCAGCGGGGCTGTAGAGCGCTGCATAGACAAGCATTGCTGCTCCGACAGCATTGCCGAGCATGCCGAGTGTGGTGACAACATTAGGCGTGATGCCTATTTTTACTGCACCACGTACAGCTGGATCGATGACGCGATAGACGAAGTGCTGAATGCCGTCTCTGAATGATGTGTATAGTTTCATTATTCCTGTTTGTTTGTCGTTTGTTTGCTGTTTGTCTGCCGTTTGTTTGCTGGTTGTCTGTCGTTTGTTTACTGGTTGTCTGTCGTTTGTTTACTGGTTGCCTGTCGTTTGTTTGCTGTTTGTCTGGTTGCTTGTCCGAGATCGGACAACTCGTTGTTCCTCGTTGTTTCGTGATTCTCTATCTGCAGCTACTTGCGATAGACGTAGTATTTCTGCATGGTGAAGTTCCAGAATATGGCAACGAGAACGGCTGCCACGGCTTTGACGATAAGCACCAATGACAACGGCTGCCCGAGCTCTATCGCCCATAGTTCGGCAAAGAAGCGTACTGCTTTAACGCCATACTCTGTGGCTGTGGTGTTAAGGATGACGCTGCCTGCCCATACGAGCAGATATCTCCATATGACGCCTTTCTTGCTGCGCTTTGTACCTGTGAAGGTCCATCTGTAGTTTATGAAGCAGTTGGTGATACCACCGGCCATAGAGCCAGCAACGGTACTTCCGACAACGTGATGTATTATCTCGAACACGAGAGTCGTCATCGCGAAGTCGCATACCGTGGATATCAGTGATGATATCTGCGCTTTGCTGAATTCTATTACACCGTCTTTCTTCATAATATCAAGTGCTATTGATTGTGCTGACATTGCTGTGCTACATTATAATTGGCCATATTACGATAATGAAAAGCACGATGGCGGCATAAACACCTGCCAGCATGTCGTCGAGCATTACTCCGAGTCCGCCATGTATGTTGTTGTCAAGCCATCGGCATCCGAGTGGCTTTGTGATGTCCATGATACGGAAGAGAATGAATGCTGCAAGGACGTAGTACCACTCCTTCGTAGGAGGTACGGCAAGTAGTGCTATCCACACGCCAACCATTTCGTCGATGACTACACGTGACGGATCTTCGCCCCATGACTTTTCAAGACGGTCGATAGGTCGCAGGCTTAAGAGTGTGAATATAGCAATGAGAGCGAGGGTAATGATGTTGACGACGGCGAATGGGACCGGCAGCAGATATGCGTAGGCGCACCATATCAGCGTTGCTGCTGCTGCCCCTGCCGTGCCTGGTCCCCATGGCCAGAATCCGCTTCCGAATCCTGTGCCTATGATAACATCATAGAATGCCGGCTTCTGCTTTGTTGTCTGTGGCATGTCGGCACTTCTGTCGCTATGGACGTTGCTGTCGTTTTCTTCTTTATATATTGGTTGTTTTATGTGTTCTGTTTGTACTTCCATTTGTTCTATATGTAATAATGTGTTGTTGGCACATCATCTTGCATATGCTTTTAAGATGCAAAGTTATATAAAAAGATGATATGTCGTGTAAACTTTTGCAGATTTTTGAGTTTTCGTAAGATAGTTTAACGTAACCATCGACTTATTTTCTTTTTAAGCGAGCTGGCAGATTCTGCCCATTCGTCCCATTCTTGTCTTGCTGACTGTCGTGTGTAGTTCGTATTCATGATTGATACGAGAAAGAGGTCGGAGATAATTCTTGTTTCCATTGTTTGTTTGTCTTTTTTAATTGGTTTGTAACTTGTTTGTAATATTTGGATGCAAAATTACAACATCGAAATATAATAAGTAGGACATGCTGGGAAAAGAAAACGGACACTTTGTGAATTTCACAGAGTGTCCGTTTCGCGGCGCTTTCATCTGCACCCAAACTGTTTCTGCAGGGTTCTATAATACCTACTTTTACAAAAAGGCGAGTAGCCCAGTGGCATGTAGATAATTTGTTAACTTCCCGATGGTACTGAATTAGGGCGCTAAATAATGCTGATTATGCTGTAAGAAGCATTGTGTTGTCAAGTAAAGACTCAGTCTTTGCTGTGCGATTACTCGGTCTTTACGATGCAATTACTAAGTCTTTACACTGTGATTACTCAGTCTTTGTGATGTTGGAAGGATTTTCACGTGTCATTAAAGACATAGGATGGAGCTGTCGGAGGTATTGAAATGAGGGACGATACGTATCTGCTTCTCACATAACGGATAGCGTCTTCGATGCGTCCCTCTGACTTATGTCACTGATAGCCTGTTATTTAGAAATCATAAGTTGCTTTTCTCTTCCTTATAGTAAGCATCATTTACCATGCCGAAGTGTAGCTTGTTCTCCCTTCCGATAATAATAATGTTAACCAGATATATATGCATGGGGCTTTTGTCAGATGTTCATGAGCTGTTTTTGAACAGACGTGTTGTGTTGTCGATTGACGCTCTACGTGGTTTAAAATATAATAAGGTGGGTTCTGTTAATTTGTCAAAGCGAATTAACAGAACCCACCTTTGGTGAGAGATTTGGTTCTTCTATGTGTCCTTGGAGCATGTGTTACGTGTCGTTAATGCTTTGTCAAGCAACGACAGTTAGTTCACATGCTGTCTCCACATTTATTACGTGGAGCGATGAAATTCGGTTCTTACTGAGCGATAATCTTCTTTCCGTTAGAAATAAGAATGCCCTTTGTCTGCTCAGGAATAACGCGCTGACCAGCAAGGTTGTATGTCGGTGCGTCCTTGTCTGACTGACCATCGGTTGCTACGGCCTTTATGCCTGATGATATGTCGTAGTATGCGAAGATGCCAGAAATCTTTGCTGTCAGGTCAGATGAGCTGATGTTGCCAAGGTAAACAGGGTATGTCTCGATGTCATCGAAGTCGAGTGTTACTGATATCGTGGCCTTGCCATCGTCTCCTATTACTACCGTCTTCTTCTGGATGCCTGAGTTGTATCCCAGTGTGTACGACAGAGTAACCTCTGCTCCTGGCACTCCTTCAACGTTGACGTCAAATGACTTAGGTACACTTGGTATGTATGTCTCTATTGTTGTGTGGCCTGATGGCTTGTCAGTAAGGTCAAGCTTCTCTGTTGCGGTCTCAAGATTCTCCACCTTCACGTTGATAGTGTCGCGTGCGCCGTTATACTCAACGTAAACGTCTTCCTCACCGTCAGAGTAAGGAATGATAAGTCCGTTGCTGCAGTCCTTAAGCACGAAGCGTCCCTGCTTGGTCCATGTAGCCTCTGACGGAGCAATGTCTCTTGTGCCGTTCTCGTCGGTGTACTTCAGTTTTATCTGGCATTCGCGGCCTTCGCCCGTGAATACTTTCTGTGGGTTTGCAGTAAGAATGTTCTTAGCAATAACAGTGACAGGAATCTTGTAGATATCGCTGCTGCCGTCAAGAGTTATGGTTATGTAACCTTCTCCGATGTTTGTAGCGGTGAAAACACCGCCTGTTGCAGTACCTAAGCCTTCGTGTGAAGCTATAGAAACACCTGACGCTGTCTGTGCGTCCTCATTGATCATCTCGCCGTACTTGTTGTATCCGTACACCTTGATTGTGGCTGTCTCGCCTCTGTAAAGTGTCAGAGCCTTCTGCTCAGCAACCTCAATGTGTGACAGTGTGTTGTCGTCAGGAGCTGTTGAGTAGAGGATGAATCCAGACGCGATATTACGTCCTTCAAGGTTACGTGTTGAGTTAACGGTGATGAATTTACCATCGACAGTCATCTCGGCAGATGGTCCTCCGTCAAGAGTCATGGAATTATACACTCCGATGTTTGTTAGGAATTCGAGAAGACATGCAGCTGGCGCATTTGAGTCGTCACTTATCTCCATATCGCCCCAATATGTTGTATTACCGTCTTTGGATAGACCAATTGTACAGATGGCAGTGTTGGTCTGGCCGGAATTAGTCAGTACTCCGTCTTTGATGTAGTAACCGTGGTGATTTGTCATCTCGTTTTGTATCGTGATGGCATTGCTGCTTGCATCTGTAAAACCAAGATTGATGGTCAGTTTGTCACCTTCCTTGAGAGAGTTCAAGAAAGTGGCAGCTTTACCGACACCAGACAAGATGGCCTCTCCGTCACGGAATGTGTTGCGACAATTGGTTGAAACACTGATTACTTCGCATGTTACGTCCTTGCTGCTTAATATCTTTGACGCATTCGTCAATTTAACTTTGACGTCGATACCTGTATTAGCATCAAGAGCTCGGCTGCTTCCTATGCCGTTACAGAACAGAGATATCAACTCCTTGCTGTCCACACGGTCGCGGCAGTGGTTAACCTGTCCGATGGTATAAGTATTGCCGTTGGCAGTTGTTACTTTGCCATTAAGTGCCGTATTACCAATGTGTGGAAGTCCGTTTCCGTCAATATAATGACGGATATTGTTGCCATTTTCAGCATATTTAATTTCGCTGTCGGTAATGAGCGTGTTTTGTATCTCGTATGACTCGTACAATGGATTGGTGTTGTTGCTCATGACAAAGTCACCACCCGTTATTGAAGCCACTGGCTTAAGACCCTGAGCAATGCGACGATTTACCTGATCGCGCTGTGTGTTGAGGTTGAAATACTCGTCTCGTGCGATGTATGGCGAGAAGCTACTGTACTTGTTGTTATGGTCGATGATGACAACATGAGCCTTCATCTTGTATTCGAAGCGGCCGATAGGAATGTTGTTGAACTGCACCTGAAGGAGCTTGGCGCCTGGTGCTATGGTACGATAGACGAGGGTGTCGTATTCGCATTCTGTTCCACGGATTACCATCTTTCCCTTATTGTATGCAGAGCCAGTTATGTGCATGCATAACAACAACAGGATAGTTAAAATACCACGATAATTCATTTCTTTTGTGTTGATTTAAATAATGAAAAACAATTTATGATGCAAAATTAACACTTTATTTTCTAATAAGTGCGCTTTTTAAGAAAAAAATCACTAATTTTGCAAAATTATTGATAGAAATAAATATATTTACGAGATATTTATGAAATACCTACTTCCTTTTGGCTGTGTTTTACTGATGCTTCTGACGTTGCAGAGTTGCATAACAGACAAATATGATCTCAATAAAGACATGGAGCTCTCTGTCCATTTTTCAAAGGACGGATTCTCGCTCGGTGGAAATAACAATGCTGACATTCCGCTCAGTCAGGTTATTGAACTGAGTGACAGCGGCCAGCTGACTACCGATGTTGCAGGAAATTATCTCTTCTATAAGTCTGGCGACGACATGAAGGCAACAGAGGTTGTTATAGGCAATGGCAGTCTTGGTTATGGCGTTGATGAGACGCTTGTCTATCACATCAAGACAGGCGGAACGACAGAGATAAAGGCGGGTCGCTTTATGAGCGATATGACCTTCAGCCATGGTTGGGATATAAATTACAAGAACGACCCTCAGGGCCAGTTCCTTCGCGATATGTCTTACATGTGGACAACAACATCCATTGATGTCTATACATCATTCGGTGAGGTAACAGAATTTACTGATAATGTTACTCTTACATACGAGATTCCATCATATTATGATGTCGCAGACGAAACACAGTTGACTGAAACACTTACCCCATCAGAGCTGAAAGGAGAACACCGCCATACCATAGACATCCTTGGTGTTGATTTCAAGAAGACTCCTTTAAGGGAAAACGAGGAGATAAGATATGATAACAAGAAGGGTCAATTTGTCATGAAAGGCAAAGTGACAATCAAGGCTTCTGCCAAGGTCTTTATGGACGGCTATAACCAAACTGTTGATCCATACATGCAGTCGCATATTGTTGTAGGCTCATTAAATACCTATAAGGTAACAGGACGCTTTGACAAGACCGAGACAGTAAGCGTTGACCCGATTGTCTTTGATAATCTGCCAAAGTTCATCCGTGAGAATGAGGTGCAGGTGGATGTAGAGAATCCGGTCGTTCGCATGACGCTTGACAATGAAGTCCCTGCTGATGTCAGCATGAATGCTATAATGCGCAGCTACAAGGATGATAAGATGACGGCGCAGCTCAGCGTCGGAGAGCAGTACGGAACAGACTCTATCGTCTTTGCCGGAGCAGATGAATACGTGTCATGCCGACGTACAAACATCTGGATATCACGCGTCCCGATGGCCATACCTGATAGCGTCAGCAGGAATGTTGTTGTCAGCAACATGATGGATCTTATCAAAGTCATCCCCGATAAGGTAGAAGTTCTGGCAACAGCACACACCGACTCAACGCAGACGGTGACGCTGGCACTCGGTGAGACATATCACGCTAAGCCGCGATATGAACTCGTCGCACCGCTCAAGATGGGTCCGAACATGAAGATTGTCTATACTACAGACGTGGACAGCTTGCAGGACGACTTGAAGGATACAAACATCGGCGAGCTCTATTTCAATGCCGATGCCACAAACAACATCCCGCTTGAGCTGACCGTGGAAGTATCTCCGCTCGATGCAAACGGTAACGTGCTGTCTGGCATCCAGATAATAACGCCCGAGACAATACCTGGCATGTCAACGAAGAATATTACCTTCCGACTGATAAACTCAGATGACAACCAGATGTGTAAGGTTGACCGCATACAGCTGAAGGCCTATGCCCTGTCGGGTGACAGCATGGCCGGACAGTACCTCAACAAGAGTCAGAACATCCGTCTTGATAATGTTAAACTGCAGATAAAGGACACGAGCATAAATTTCTAAGCTATGAAGAGAATACTATCCATATCACTTGCCGTCCTCGTCTCGGCGGCTGCAATGGCTCAGACACCTCGTACGGCATACCATACCGACGGCTTCGCGTATGGCCATGAGCTAAATCCTGCCCTGCAACCAGATACCAACTATATGTCCTTGCCGGTGCTCGGCAATACGTCTGTGACGATGAACTCGACGATGAAGATGAGCAGTTTGCTCTTCGATATGCCGGGAAACGCAGACAAACTGACGTTGTTTACGACGAATGGAACCATCAGCAAGAGCGACCTCTTGAAGAAGGTTGGCAGCGGAATGAATACCGGCTTTGACGCCCGTCTGACACTCATAAGCATCGGACAACGTCTGAGTCCCGCCCGCTATCGTACTTATGAGGCCGCCTTCAGAATACAAGGCTCGGCCTATGTGCCTAAGGCGCTGTTCTCGATGCTTAAGGACGTTGAGAATGGGACGTACAACATCAATGGCATGACGCTTAACGCAACGTCGTTCTTAGACCTTTCGTACGGTGAGAGCTACCGCCTTGACGACCGGTGGACGGTAGGCGGAAAGGTGAAACTTCTTGTTGGCATACTGAATGCAAATGCCAAGGTTGACAACCTGAACGTAAGCATTGATGCTGACCAGAACTGGTCGGCGCAGGGTAATGTCACAGCTAATGTCTCGGGACTTGAATATAAGACAACGACAAAGGAATACACCCATCGTACCAATGCCGACGGAACACCTGCTACATATAATATGGTGGACGGCGTCAAGGTTGGTGGCTTGGGACTCAATGGCCTCGGCCTTGCCATTGATGCGGGTGCCGAATATCGCCTTGACCGCAACTGGACGTTCTCTGCTGCTATACGCGACCTCGGCTTCATAACATGGTTCAAGAGCCGTAAGGCTGAGAACTCAGGCAGCAAGTTTGAGTTTGAAGGATTCCAGAATGTCAGCAAAGAAGGCGACAACACGCTCAAGAACCAATGGAACGTGCTTAAGGATGACCTCATGGACATGATACATGTTGAGGAGAAAGGTACCGGCGCATACACCAAGATGCTCAGCGCGACGGCTGAAGCCTCTGCACGTTACAAGCAAGATATCTATACGGCAGGATTCCTTTACACAGCGTCCATACAGGGCAAATGCTCATGGATGGAGGCTCGTCTCAATCTCGGCGTGACGCCATACGACGGACTTGACGTCGTCATCAGCCCCAACTACGGTACCTTCGGCTTTGGTGTCGGCGCGATGGTCAGTTACCGTCACAACGGCTACAGCTACTATCTGGGCAGCGACCGACTATACTGGCAGGTCAACAAGCAGTTGATTCCGACATCGTTGAATGCCGCCTTGCAGTTCGGCATGACACTCCCGCTATAACAAATATATAGGCATTTCAGAGGCAGAAAACCTTCTGAAATGCCTTTTTTCTTTTATATAATGTAAAAAAACGTGCCGAAATGCTTGTTAATAGAAAATATTTTGTTACCTTTGCAGAGCAAAAACGTTTTTCAGGTGGGTTCTATTAATTCCCACCGTAACATTTAGCTTATTTTTGGAGTTTTACGTTTTGTCACCTTTTGGGTTCTTTCCGGTTCAAACTGCAAGAACTTTCAGTTGCATAGCCCGCTATGCGTCTTCAAGATTCTTACACTTTGTCCTCGAAAATAACCCCAGCTTTGCAAAAGCAAAAGCATAGCAAGCTTGCTTGCTATGCCGAGCGCAAGCAAAGTCTCAAAGAAAAATCTGCCAAAGCGAATTTATAGAACCCACCTTTACAATATAATGTCTCTTAAAATTGCTGACCAAAACTTGACTGAGCTGGTGGAACGGTTGTCCACCAACAGCGCTCTCAGTAAACTCTATCATGAGCATAGAGACGGTCGTCCATTACCCTCTGGCAAGGTTCTTGAGGATATCATAGAACTGACACGTGCCATCATTTTTCCAGGTTATTTCGGAAAATCAAACATCATACTTCATTCTCTGCAGTACCCGTTGGGTGCCAGCATACAACAGCTGCGCGAGCTCCTCGCCGACCAGGTGCTGGCAGGCTTGTGCTTTGCCGATACTGACGACGATGATGATGCCGGTATGCCGGCTCTGCGCGAAAGGGCTGAGGAGATAACGCAGAATGTCATAAACCGCCTCCCTGACCTGCAGACAATACTCGCTACTGATGTCGAAGCGGCATACAACGGCGACCCTGCAGCCGAGAACTACGGCGAGATAATCTCGTGCTATCCTGTCATCCGCGTCCTCACCAACTATCGCCTTGCGCACGAGCTGTATCTGCAAGGCGTGCCACTCATACCGCGTATCATAACCGAGATGGCTCATTCGGAGACCGGCATTGACATCCATCCGGGTGCAACCATAGGTCATCACTTCACCATCGACCACGGCACGGGCGTCGTCATCGGTGCGACGTGCATCATCGGCAATAACGTCAAGCTGTACCAAGGTGTCACGTTAGGAGCAAAGAGCTTCCCGCTTGACGAGGACGGCAACCCTATCAAGGGTATTCCACGTCACCCGATTCTCGAGGACGACGTCATCGTTTACAGTAACGCCACTGTCCTCGGACGCATCACAATAGCCCGCGGCACAGTCATCGGCGGTAATATCTGGGTGACGGAAAGTACGAAACCAGGCGAGCATATTGTGCAAAGGAGAAATTAAGACATTAAAATATTAAGATATTAAGATATTAAGATATTAACGATTCGGATATAAACCGGTCACGATGAGGCTATGCAAAAAACAGCCATCCTGATGTGCCTGCTGAGGCTTACATAAGACGTCATTTTGCAATTGGTAGCACTTACGGATTGTAAGGGTATTGAATGAGGCCGCAAGAAGTATTGAATGACCGCCCAAGAAGCTACCAATGACGGGCTAAGAAGCTACCGATTGGTTTTCTAACATTTATTAACAAAAACTGTAAGCAAAACACCCCATTTTACTTACAGATTATAAGTAAAACGCCTCTTTTGGTTAAATATTCTCCCAACGCCTCAATCTGGGACACTGAAGACAACGCATAAAGACAACGAACAAAAGATATTTACACTACAATAATGGAATTTGAAATGATAGCCAAGACCTTTATGGGTCTTGAGAATGTATTGGCACAGGAACTAATGGACCTCGGTGCCAGCAACGTGCAGATAGGACGCCGCATGGTGTCATTCATGGGCGATAACGAAATGATGTACCGTGCTAACTTCCACCTGCATACTGCAATACGAATACTGAAACCTATTAAGCGCTTCAAGGCTAAGTCGGCCGACGATGTCTATGAGGGTATAAAGTCTGTCGACTGGACCGACTACCTCGGCGAACGACAGACATTCGCCGTCGATTCGGTGGTTTATTCGGAGGAGTTCCGCAACTCACGCTTCGTCACTTACCGTGTCAAGGACGCCATCGTCGATCAGTTTATGGAGAAAGGTCTTCGCCGTCCGAACATCTCGGTGGCTAATCCTGACCTGCGACTCAATATACATATTGCTGAGAATAACGTCACCTTGTCGCTTGACTCGTCGGGCGAATCGCTCCACAAACGTGGCTATCGTCAGGAGAGCGTTGATGCTCCGCTGAACGAAGTGCTCGCAGCAGGTATGATCATGATGACCGGATGGCGGGGTGAGACAGACTTCATCGACCCGATGTGCGGTTCAGGTACCATACTCATCGAGGCCGCTCTCATCGCCATGAACATGGCTCCGGGTGTGTTCCGCAAGGAGTATGCCTTCGAGAAATGGGCCGACTTCGACAAGGATCTCTTCGACAAGATATACAACGACGACTCGCTTGAGCGTGAGTTCGAACACAAGATATACGGCTACGACATCGACATAAAGGCCGTAAATACCGCCATCATAAACATCAAAGCTGCCGGATTGTCAAAGAATATAGAGGTCAGCTGTGCCGACTTCAAGGAGTTTGAGAAGCCGGAAGAGCCCGCCATTATTGTCTGCAACCCACCTTACGGCGAGCGCATCTCTACGCCTAACCTCCTGAACACCTATCGCATGATAGGCGAGCGACTGAAGCATCAGTTCCAGGGTAATGACGCGTGGATACTCTCTTACCGCGAGGAGTGCTTCGAGGCAATAGGTCTGAAGCCGTCACTCAAGGTGCCTTTGTATAACGGATCACTCGAGTGTGAGTTCCGTAAGTATTCTATCTTCGACGGAAAGTTCAATGATTTCCGCCGTGAAGGTGGTGAGGTAAAGACCGACGAGGAGCGCCAGATGATGGCAGAGAAGCATCGCTTCAAGGAGAACCGTGACTTCAAGCAGCGCTTCGATGATGACGACGCACGTCGCAGAGGTAATGGTCGTCCTTATGATGCACGTCGTCGTGAGGAGGAAGATGATGAGGAGGACGACATACGCTCGTTCCACTTCCATTCTCTCGACCGCCGTAAGGACGAGGATCGCGCAGCACGTCATGGCGGACATGAGCGCAAACGCTTCACACGCAGCGACAGGGATGATGACCAGCGCGGAGGCGAACGTCGTGGAGGATATGAGCGTAAGCCGTACGGAAAAAATGAGCGCCGTGCCTTCGACGAAGAGCGTGGCGAGCATCATCATGGCCACCACGAGCACAAGAGCGGCTATGACCGCGACCGTCGCAGCGGACGTGACGACTATGACCGCCGTGGTGGGGCTCGCGACCGCCGCCGTATGTTTAGCGATGAAGATGAATGAAGTAATTAACAAATTTACATATTAACGAACTTACGATTTAACGAATTAACATATCTTGATATACATTACTCGCTGATATTGCATTCGGTGGTAATCATAATTGTTACTTGCTAATTGTTACTTGTTAATTGGAAAATGGTAATCATAATTCATTAATTCGATAATTTGTTAGTTCGTGAATTCGTTAATCGGATGATTTGAAAATGAAAAAGATATTCCTTGCAGTAGCATTTTGCATGATGCAGCTAACTCTTTGTACAGCACAAAAGCTCTTCACACTTGAAGACCTTAACTTTGGCGGTACGAACTACCGTCAGATGATACCCAAGACGCTGCGCCTGTGGTGGGACGGCAATACCGTGGTAAACGCAAAAGACCGTGAGGCGCCTACCGCTTATCCCATCGCCTTCTCGCGCGGGTATAATATATATTGTACGTTAAAGGCCGGCGAGGAACCTGTGCAGATAACCAAGGATGGCACACGGCAGATACAATATGGTGAGGCTGTCCACCGTAATGAGTTCGGTATAGAGACCGGCGTGTTCATGTCGCCTGACAAGAAACGCTTTGCTTACTATCGTCTTGACCAGACAATGGTGGCCGACTACCCGCAGGTGAACACCTTCCGTCGTGAGGCTGAGTACGATCCGGATGCTTACCCAATGGCTGGCATGACAAGTCATAAGGTCACCATAGGTGTCGTTGACGTTCCAACTGCCGACGGTAAGGTGGGCGAGACGACGTGGCTTGACCTCGGGGATGTTACCGACCGTTACTTCACCAATATATCATGGTCGCCTGACAGTAAGCTGATTTATCTCTTTGAGCTTAACCGCGACCAGACAGATTGCTCTCTCGATGTTTATGACGCGCTGACCGGCAAGAAGCTGAAGACTATCTACCGTGAGCATGATGATAAGTATGTGGAGCCGCTCCACACCATCGAGTTCCTGCCATGGGATAGCAGTAAGTTCCTGCTCTGGAGCCAGAAGGACGGCTATATGCATCTGTACCTCATGGATACAAATGGCAAGATGCTTAAGCAGCTTACAAAAGGACAGTTCGTCGTGCAGGACCTGCTGGGCTTCTGCCCTAAGACGAAGACCGACATCATAGCTTCCAACGAGCTGAATCCTCTGCAGCGTAACCTCTTTGCTGTAAAGATTTCCAACGGAAAACGTACTCTCCTTGACAACGGCATTGGCGTGCATCGTGGCATTCTCTCTCCTGATGGTACACAGGTTATTGACTCTTATTCGGCTCCGGATGTACCTCGTGCATACGACATCGTAAACACTGTGAAGGCAACACGCAAGGAGTACTTCCGCTCTCCTGATCCATGGGAGGGCTATGCCGTGCCTACCTACAAGACTGGCAGTATAAAGGCTGCCGATGGTGTGACAGATCTCTACTACCGTCTCGTACTGCCTCACAACTTCGATGCCACAAAGAAATATCCTACCGTCGTCTATGTCTATGGCGGACCTCATGCTCATAATGTCGAAGCATCATGGCATTGGGCATCACGTTCGTGGGAGACGTACATGGCACAGAAGGGTTATGTACTCTTCATTCTTGACAACCGCGGCTCGGAGAACCGTGGCAAGGACTTCGAGCAGGTGACATTCCGACACCTCGGACAGGAGGAAATGAAGGACCAGATGTGTGGCGTGGAGTTCCTGAAGACTCTCCCTTACGTCGATATGAACCGTCTCGGCGTTCATGGCTGGTCGTTCGGTGGATATATGACAACATCGCTGATGACGACATACCCTGACGTATTCAAGGTCGGTGTAGCAGGCGGACCGGTCATCGACTGGAAGTGGTATGAGGTGATGTACGGCGAGCGATACATGGACACGCCGGAGACAAACCCTGAAGGCTATGAGCAGACATCGCTCTTGAACAAGGCAAAGAACCTCAAGGGAAAGCTCCAGATAATAATAGGTATGAACGATCCTACCGTCGTTCCGCAGCATGCGTTGCAGTTCCTTAATGCTTGTGTTAATGCTGGCACACAGCCTGACTTCTTCGTCTATCCTGGCGAAGGCCATAACATGATGGCTCACGCAAGCGTTCATCTGCACGAGCGCATAACACAATACTTTGAGGATTACCTCAAATAATTACGAATTACTAATTACGAATTACTTAGTTTGTATCTGACATGCTAATATGATTGCCATGTAGTAATCAGTAATACGTAATTAAAAATAACGCTTCTACAAAGAATCGTGTGGCTAATAATACATGATGACATATCTGTTGCATAAAATTTAACTAGTGAATTTCTTGCCAAGAGTATTATGTTACGGCAAATTTACTAGTAAATTTTCAAGAAGACGAATATCATTGCAGCCCAATCTAAAAGGGAAGTGATGATGTTAGTGTTGCAGAAGCTACACCAAATCTTGCAGAACAAAAAGGGAAACCACGTAATTCGTAATCTGTAACTCATAATTACAAAAAGAAACTAAGTAATTTGTAACTCGTAATTCGTTATTAACTTCGTAATTCGTAATTAAAGATGAAGATATTATTATTAGGTTCAGGTGGCCGTGAGCATGCCCTCGCATGGAAGATAGCTCAAAGCCCTAAGTGTGAGAAACTGTTCGTCGCTCCTGGTAATGCCGGTACTGCCGGCATGCTGTGTGCCGGATGCACATGCACACCACAATGTGTGTCTGAGAATGTTGACATGAAGGCTGATGACTTTGAGGCTGTCAAGCAGTTTGTCGTTGACAACGGCGTTGACATGGTTGTCGTCGGTCCTGAGGATCCGCTGGTAAAAGGCATTTATGATGATATGCTCAACGACCCACGCACTAAGAATGTTCCTGTCATCGGACCATCGAAGGCCGGTGCCGTCCTTGAAGGCTCAAAGGATTTTGCTAAGGCATTCATGAAGCGTCACAACATACCTACTGCCGCCTATGAGACGTTTGACGGCGAGCATCTTGAGGACGGATTGCGTTTCCTGGAGACGTTGCAGGCTCCTTATGTCCTTAAGGCCGACGGTTTGTGTGCCGGCAAGGGCGTGCTAATCCTCGACACTCTTGACGAGGCAAAGGCAGAGCTTCGCGAGATGCTTGGCGGCATGTTCGGCAACGCCTCAAGTCGTGTGGTTATTGAGGAGTTCCTATCGGGCATAGAGTGTTCTGTCTTTGTGCTTACCGACGGCAAGAACTACAAGATTCTGCCAGAGGCAAAGGACTATAAGCGCATCGGCGAGGGTGACAAGGGCCTTAACACCGGCGGCATGGGTTCGGTATCGCCTGTACCATTTGCTGACAAGGATTGGATGCAGAAGGTTGAGGACCGCATCATACGTCCTACCGTTGATGGTCTTGCAGCAGAGAATATCTGCTATAAAGGCTTCATCTTCTTCGGACTTATCAACGTCAAGGGTGAGCCGATGGTTATCGAGTACAACTGCCGCATGGGCGACCCAGAGACGGAATCTGTCATGCTGCGTCTGAAGTCAGACATCGTTGATCTCTTCGAAGGTGTTGCTGCCGGCAACCTCAACGAGCATACTATAGAGTTTGACCCACGTAGTGTTGTCTGCGTCATGATGGTAAGTGGCGGTTATCCACAGGCTTATAAGAAAGGCTTCCCTATCACTGGCATTGATGATGTTGAAGGCTCTATCGTCTTCCATGCCGGTACAGCCGTGAAGGATGGTCAGGTTGTTACTGCCGGTGGACGTGTCATAGCTGTCTCAAGCTATGGTACGGACAAGGAGGAAGCTCTCCGTAAGTCATTCCAGGAAGCTGAGAAGATTAAGTTCGAAGGAAAGTACAACCGTCGCGATATTGGTGCTGACCTGTAAACAGTTACGAAGTACTAATTACGAATTACTTAGTTTGCATTTGACATGCCAATATGGTTGCCAAGTATGAATAGGTAATTCGTAGTTAGAAAAAGGAAACGGAGTGTTTTGTAATAAACTCCGTATCCTGTAGTTTGTAATAAACTCCGTACCCTGTGATTTGTGATAAACTCCGTACCCCGTAATCTGTGATAAACTCCGTAACCCTGTAGTTTGTAATAAACTCCGTACTCATAATTTGTAATTAGCAAAGGAAACTAAGTACATCGTAATTAATATTGATTCGTCGATTTCAAAACCATATGGCAACATCGCGCATGGCGTTGCCTCTGATGACAACGTTCTGCGTGATTCTGTGGCTAGGCTATCTGGCCACAGATGTTACATTATGGCCATCGTTTGTGCTATTCCTTGTCAGCACATATTTTATGGTTGAGCTCAACAACCGTAATTCGTTGATGCGTCAGTACAGCCGTATGGTCAGTTGTTCATACATGGCGTTGATGATGATGTGTCCGTGGATTATCCTTGACAAACATGTCATGGTTGCTCAGCTGTGCTGCATCGCTACGGTGTCTCTGTTGTTTACAACCTATCAGGACCGCAGCCTTACCGGCCGTAAACTATGGGCATACGCGTTCTATGGCTTGTCCGTCATACTATGGCCGCCGCTGATAATCCTATTGCCTTTTTACTGGATTGCCGAGGCTTTCTTCCTTATGTCATATAGCGGTAAGGCCTTTGCTGCATCACTCTTTGGCATCCTCATGCCTATGTGGATACTTGCTCCCGCTGTCGTCTTCTTTCAGAGGTTTGACATGGTTATGAAGCAGGTTGACATGATCGTTCCTAATGACAGAATGGTGTTAATGTTCAACGACGTCTCGCAGTTATGGATAGAGACTCTACCGCTGCCTCTGCCATCTCTCTGTATTATTGTCTTCGTTCTGTTGCTCCTGTTGACAGGCGTGATACATTATTTCCGCCACAGCTATATTGACAAGATACAGACGCGCATGTACTATCAGTTCTTCACGCTGCTTGCTGCCGCCTTGACATTAGTCCTCGTAGGTGTCATACTCCTTCCATGCGAGACACTGCCCGGTGCAACAATCGTCTTCGCCATGATTATTGTCTGCACATCGCCGCTCATCGCCCATTACATCACATTCACCAATACACGTCTGACGAACATTTCTGTCATCATTCTGTTGATAGCGGTACTGTCTGTTGATGTGACACAGTGTGTGTTGCGTAATGCCCAGTCGGTAATTACACTGTTGCAAAGTTATCTCTGACATACGGCCTGAGGGCTAAAGAAATTAAGAATAGAAAGTGGTAAATGGAAAATGGAGAATGGAGAATGGAAAATGCCTTCCGGCTTTAACTCCTAACTTCTAACTTCTAACTTCTAACTTCTAACTTCTAACTCCTAACTTCTCATCACTTCAATATGGATGCTCTTATTCCTATACTCGAAAGCTACGGCTACTGGGGCATGCTTATTGCCGCATTCATAGCCGGTAGTGTGTTCCCGTGGAGCAGCGAGGCCATTATGCTCGCACTCCTTGCCGCAGGTCTTGAGCCTGCCGGCCTTGTCATTTACGGCACTATAGGCAATGTCCTTGGCTCGATGTTCAATTTCTGGGTGGGACATCTCGGACGCATCGACTGGATAGAGAAGTATCTTCATGTCAAGAAAGAGTCTCTCGACCGTGCTGAACGCTTTATGCACGGCCATGGAGCGTGGATAGGCTTCTTCGCTTTCCTTCCGATTATTGGCAGCGCCATAACGATTCTGTTGGGATTGATGCGTGCCAATATCGCTATTTCCATACTTTCTATTACCATCGGAAAGCTGTTGCGCTATGCCATTCTTGTCTATGGCGCAGAGTTCATCTTCTGACGCAATCCGTAAAGATTCGCACGTGTGCTTTCGATACAAGACCTCATAATACGTTCGGGAAATCTGCCTGCTGCAGAGATACTTGCCTCTGTCAATGATGTGTTGACAGACAGCAACCGTGTTGTCATCACGGCTCCTCCAGGTGCTGGTAAGTCAACATTGATACCACTCTCGCTACTCTGCCATCTGACGAACGTAATGCCAAAGGCCGTGCATGACGACACCTCATGGAACCCCAACGGCAAGATTCTCATGCTTGAGCCACGTCGCCTCGCAGCGCGTCAGATAGCACAGCGCATGTCTGACATCCTCTCCGAGCCTGTGGGCAAGACCGTAGGCTATCGCGTACGCTTTGAGAAGAAAGTGTCGACAGAGACACGCATAGAAGTGCTTACCGAAGGCATACTGACACGAATGCTCGTTGACGATCCTGCCCTTGAAGGCGTAAGCACCGTCGTCTTCGATGAGTTTCATGAGCGAAGCCTGAACACCGACCTCGCACTCGCATTGGTCCTTCAGTCACAAGCCATTCTGCGCCCCGACCTACGCATCGTTATCATGTCAGCAACCCTTGGAGACGTCCGTACGATAGATGCTCCGCTCGTTGAGAGCCGTGGCAGGATGTATGACGTCAAGGTTGTCTATGATGCTGATACTACAGCAAGACAAACACTTGACAGACAGACGCATAACTGCGTCCCCGATGTCGTACGTGTCATCCGTCAGGCTTACAGTCAGCATGATGGTGACATCCTTGCCTTCCTTCCCGGTCAGAGTGAGATAACACGATGTGCAGAATTGCTTGACGGCACTCTCACTGGTGCCGACATCTATCCGCTCTATGCTAACCTCACGCCTGAGCAGCAGCATCGTGCCATAGCACCCTCGCCGAAAGACCAGCGTAAGGTGGTGCTGGCGACGCCGATAGCCGAGACATCGCTGACGATAGAAGGGGTGAGAATAGTCGTTGACTCCGGGCTCTGCCGTTCCCTCGTCTTTAATTCGCGGACAGGCATGAGTCATCTTGAGACAGTAACCATAACACGTGATATGGCGACTCAGCGCATGGGACGTGCCGGACGACTTGCCGAAGGCGTGTGTTACCGCCTGTGGACAAAGGCAGCCGAGGGCAGAATGGGCAGTCAGCGTACACCCGAGATTCTGACGGCCGACCTTACTTCGTTGATGCTTGACATCGCAGCTTTCGGCGAGACAGACATCTACTCGCTGCCATGGATTACTCCTCCGCCAAAGAAGAGTGTCATTATGGCTCGCAACCTACTCGTGATGTTAGGGGCCATAGACGTCGGTGGACACATTACGGCTGTTGGCAAACAGATGGCTGCCATGCCTTGTCATCCGCGCGTCTCACGAATGATACAGCATGCTGCGACACCGTCGATGAAGGCGCTGGCATGTGATATCGCTGCCGTCCTTGAGGAGAAAGACCCGATGGGGGAGGGTGGTGATACCGACTTGTCGCTTCGTATCACCACCCTGCGTAATGTAAGGCGGCAGAAACGCTATGAACGATGGTCGCGCATCATACAGATAGCCTCTGAATATCGAAGGATGGTGGGCGTGCGTGAGGAGAATGCTGATGTCCTGCCGTCGGATGTCGGAGCTCTCATCGCTTACGCTTATCCCGAGCGTGTGGCTATGGCGATGGACAACATTGGCAACTACCGCCTCTCAAGTGGCGATAACGTACGCCTTGAGGCTGCTGACAGTATGTCGGCATACCGATGGCTTGCCGTCGCAGCGCTAAATAGTCCGTCGGCTGGTTTACAGCAAACCGCAGGTGGCTCGGGGCGTGTCTTCCTTGCTGCACCTGTTGACGTTGAAGACATCATGGACCTTGCCGTTGAGCGTGAAAATGTGTCGTGGGACAGCAAACTGCTTAGGGTGGTCATGCAACATGAGTCGCGCGTCGGCAAACTCATTCTGTCTGCCAAACCCATACATAATGCCGACCATGCTGTTGTTGTTGGCATCATCTGCGAGGCCGTCAGGAAAGACGGACTCAGCATGTTCAACTGGAGCGACGACGTGCAGAGGCTGCAACGACGCATGGCAGCCGTCAGCACGTGGCATCCCGAAATGGACATCCCCGATGTCTCCACCGAGCATCTCATGCAGACGGCCGACACATGGCTACCGTTCTATCTTGAGCAAGGTGGGCGGTTATGCCTGTCGGCAGAGGAGATGAAGCGAATAAATCTCGTGGAGGCGATATGGGCTATCGTCCCTTACGACATTCAGCAGCAGATAGAACGCCTCGCACCAACGCATATCCAAGTGCCTACAGGCAGCCGGATACGCATCGACTACAGGCAGGGAGCAGAGGCTCCGGTTCTCAGCGTGCGGCTGCAAGAATGTTTTGGGCTTGCCGACACGCCATGTGTCGACGATGGTCGCCAACCCGTGCTCATGGAGCTGCTGTCGCCTGGCTTCAAACCGGTGCAGCTGACACAAGACCTCAGCAGTTTCTGGAAGACAACTTACTTTGAAGTGCGTAAGGAGTTGCGACGCAGATACCCCAAACACTATTGGCCCGAGAATCCGATGGAGGCAGAAGCAGTAAGAGGGGTGAGACGGAAATGAAGAATGGAGATATGCACTACTTGCTGACGATTAGCCAAAGGTAAAGCTGTCAACGCACGAGCCTCACTTCTTACTTTTCACTACCATACTCTTTCACTTCCTTACTTGAAATTGGAAAGTGGAAATTGAAGAATTATTGGTGTCCGGTAAATGTCTTGATGATGCTGATGTTCAATAGTATAACAGATGATAACTCCTTCGTCTGGAGGGGAGATGTACTCTCAAGACTGCAGCGGAATAAGCCTGTATGCAAGAGCGGACAATATCATCAGGAATGCCACTACACACAGTAGGTGCTTGCAATCCCTACGTAACAAAGCTCCATCAGCAGCTGATAAAACACTAAGAATATATATGTGGTAATACAAAGACTGAGTAATTACACTATAAAGACTCAGTAATTATACAATAAAGACTGAGTAATTGTGCTATAATTACTCAGTCTTTACTTTGAGGGGCGTAGCCTTTGAGCTGACAAATTGCTCTTTTTTTGACTGTAAGGTGTATCCTCTAATAATTATAGGTGTGCTGACGTCGGGCTTTTACTGCAGGCTTTTGAATATCACCTATCCTATAAGTTTACCGGACACCAATGATTAAGAATGAAGAATGCATTCCAACTTCAGGTTTTGTGAATAGTGAATAATCGCCCTCCGGCTTCGACTCCTAACTCCTAACTAAAAGGACTCCTAACTCCTCACTCCTCACTCCTAACTAAAAAGACTCCTAACTTATTTCCCCTGCGATGCATCGTGCCATCATGGTGCGAACAGCATGTGTATCAGAATGTATGGCAAGCAGATGCATGAGCTTTGTCACTGTTGCCTCTACCGTACCGTCGTGGCCTGAGATGACGCCGGCTTGCTGCAGGACGTATCCTGTGTCGTAGCGTCCCATCTCAACCGATCCGGATTCGCATTGGCTGACGTTGACGATGATGACTCCACGTTGTGTTGCTTCGCGTATTGCTTTCAGCAGCCATGGCTGTTGTGGGGCGTTACCTCTGCCGAATGTTCGCATGACGATGCCTCGGAGGTCTTTATAAGCAAAGATGTGTCGCACCATATTCTCTTGAATGCCAGGGAATAGCGAGAATACCATGACATGGCTGTCCATGGAGTAGTGTGGTGTAAGTTCTTTGGTGAAGTCTGGGTGGAGGATGTGGTGGTCGTGGAATACAAATTCGACGCCGGCATCACAAAGGTGTGGATAGTTGAACGACTGGAATGCCCGGAACTCATCAGCCGAACATTTTGTTGAACGGTTGCCTCGCAGTAGGCGTCCGTTGAAGTATATGCATACTTCGGGCACCTGTGCTACTTCCATTTCGCGTCCTTCGTCGTTGATGATGGTCTTGTAGCAGCTGGCCAGTTCGATGCTCGTGATGAGGTTCTCCTTTCCGTCGGTACGCAGCTGTCCCATAGGTAGTTGGGAACCTGTAAGTATTACGGGTTTCGTGAGATTCTCAAGCATGAACGACAGAGCCGAGGCTGTGTATGCCATCGTGTCGGTGCCATGTAAGATGACGAAGCCGTCGTAGGCATCGTAATGATCGGCTATGATGCGTACCATGCGCGCCCAATGTCTCGGGGACACATCGCTTGAGTCGATGGGTGATGAGAAAGGGTGCACGTCAACAGCTGTCTCTATCTGCTCGAACTCAGGCAATGCGCTTAGCAGGTGGTTGAAGTCAAGTGGCTCGAGGGCGCCTGTGTGTGAGTTGCGTCCCATGCCTATAGTGCCACCGGTGTAGATGAGTAATACTTTGTTCCTTCGCATGGTGTTGAGCTTAGAGTGTTGAGCTTAGAGCTTAGAGTGTTGAGCTTAGAGCTTAGAGTGCTTAGCTTAGAGCTGAGAATGTGAAACTGGAAGGAGATTATCAATTTATCACTTTCAAGCAAGAATTATGATATACGCTACTCGCTTACGATTAAGGTGGGTTCTATTAATTCCCACCGATAAAATAAACAAGTTATGGACTAATATCGTTTTGCCATCTTTTGGATTCTTTTCGGCTCAAACTGCCAACTCTTTCTACTTTCGTCCCGTAGGCGAAAGTCGTTATGCCCGCATAACTCCTTCAAGAAGTTGACACTTTGATCTCGAAAATAACCTCAAAATCTGTCAAAGCGAATTAATAGAACCCACCTTAACAGATAACGGTAATCATAATTGTTAATTGTTAATTGTTAACTGTTAATTGTTAACTGTTAACTGTTTCCCTTCTTCCTCTTCTTGACCTGCAGCGCCGGAATCTTTATCTTTTGGCCTTCGCTGACATCCTTTATGCCGCCATTGATGGCTTCGACGTAACACTCCATTCCAGGGCCGAGGTACGTCTTTGATATAGACTCAAGTGTCTGACCGGCTTTTACTGTGATGGTCTGTGAGACGCCTGTTATGCGATAGGCTCCGAGACGGACACGTGGATCGGCATCATAGTTCTGCTGTGCTGGTGTCTCTGCTTTTGGCTTTGGTTCTGCTTTCGTAGAACTTGGTGTCTTGGGTTCTTCTGTTTTTGGTTCTGTTGTCTTTGACTCTGTCGGTGTTGTTTCTGCAGTACCCTCTTTATGAGCTGCTGCCTCTGCCTGCTTGTTAGCTGTGCTAAGACGCTTTACTGTATCAGCAGCCGCTATGCCGTCAGTGTGAGAGTTAGCATTTGTGTCTGTCGTGTCAGCTTTTGGGGTAGGGGAGACAATCTCCTTAAGGTCTTGCAGAGAGACGTCGGCCGTCGCACGTCCGATGACAAATCCTGTAATCAGTAACAAGAGAGCCAGCAGGATTGTTGTGCCTGTTCCGAGATGGAATGTGCTGTTGTCTGCTGAAGCGTCATCGTCGGCAGACGTTTGCTCTTCAGAGTTGTCTTCGGCATTATCTGCTGTTGGCATGTGTAAAGTTGACATGCTGTTGACGGATGTGGCTTCGGCTGAACTGTCTTCAACGAGTGAGGCGCTGACTGTCGGCTCGTCAGTTGCTGGACGCTTTGTGTCGAGCACGATGTGTGTGGCCGTTGTCGGCATAGCTGCAGCCTCTTGTGAACTGACGTTGGCTACAGCTGTTTCAACGGTATGTTCTGCAGTATTTGCCTCGATGGTTGGGCTGTTGCTTATAGCGGGTTCGGGTGTAGCCGCAGGCTTTGTCTCGATGGTTTGCTCAGCAGGTGCAGCAGACTCTGTGCTGGTCTTGTCGCTTTCAAGATCATCAAATACGACACCATCGTTCAGTTGTACTGTTTCGAAGTGTGCGAATGGCTTGTTGACAGAGTCCTTCATGCTGTTGTCGGGAGTGAATGTTATGCGGTCGTGTGAATCGATGACTATCTTTGCGCCTGTGTTGACGTCGACGCTTGATCGTTCAGGTACGGTCTGTATCTTGAACGTTCCGAGGCCTTTTATCTTTACGATGTCGTCGTGTGTGAGTTGGTCCTTTATGACGTCAAACGTAGTTGATATGAACTGCTCGGAGTCTTGCTGCGTCATGTCGTAACGGTCGGCGATGATGCGTGCAATATCTTTCAGAGTGCTCATTCCTGCCCTCCTTTCTTGATGTTGTCGCGTACCTGTGCTGCGGCCTTGAATGCCAGAACAATCTTTGGCGGCACAAGCATTCGTTTGCCGTTTGACGGATTGACAAAGATGCGCTCCATACGCTTCTTGGGCTCGAACGTACCGAAGTTGGCGATGGTGACGTTGTCACCACCGTCGAAGGTGTCTGCCATTGCTGAGATGACAGCATTCACCATCTTCTGTGTCTCGTCCTTGCTCTTGCCTGTCTTTTGTGACAGGGTAGCGATGAATTCCTTGTTGTTCAAATCTTAGTTTACTACTGTACCGTAAATGTCAAATTCCTCTGCACCTGTTATCTCTACATCATAGAAACAGCCACGGCGCAGTTGTCTTTCTGTCACTGGAATGAGGACCTCAGGGTCAACCTCGGGTGATGAGTATTGTGTTCGGCCGATGTAGTAGTCGCCTTCGCGTCGGTCGATGATGACTGTCTGGTGTGTGCCTATCTTCTCGGCCTCAAGCTCGGCAGAAATGCGTTGCTGGACGCGCATCAGTTTGTCAAGGCGTTGCTGCTTCACGTCGGCAGGGATGTCGTCCTTATAGTGGCGTGCGCTGTATGTCCCTTCCTCCTCGGAATAGGCGAAAGCTCCCATACGCTCAAAGCGTGCCCATTTGACAAAGTCAAGAAGTTCCTGGAAGTCTTCGTCGGTCTCGCCTGGGAAACCCACCATCAGCGTCGTGCGAAGGCAGATGCCCGGTACAGCCTCGCGCAGTCGTCGTATGACATTCATCGTCTCCTCTTTTGTCGTATGGCGATGCATACGGCTGAGCATATTGTCGGAGATGTGTTGCAAGGCGATGTCGAGATAGCGGCAAACGTTCTTGTGCTTCTGCATAACATCAAGCAGTTCCATCGGGAACTGGTTAGGGTAGGCATAATGCAGGCGTATCCACTTCACACCTTTTATATTGGCAATGGCGTCGATGAGCTGTGCTATGCGGCGTTCACCATAGAGGTCGATGCCGTAGTATGTCAGTTCCTGTGCTATGACGTTGAACTCCTTGACTCCGTCGGCAACAAGCATACGCACCTCGTCGAGAATCTCCTCTATGGAGCGGCTCTTGTGCTTGCCTGTAATAATAGGTATTGCGCAATAGGCACATTTGCGGTCGCAGCCCTCGGATATCTTCAGGTAGGCGTAGTGCTTAGGAGTGGAAGTGAGAGGTGTCGGGTGTTGCTGGGCGTTGGGTGTTTGAGCCGTTACATCAGGAAGATCGTCAGCCAGCTGTTTGAAGTTGAACTTACCATAGTATTTGTCAACCTCAGGGATGCTTTCTTCAAGGTCGGAGAGGTAACGCTCAGACAGACATCCCATGACAAAGAGCTTGCCAATCTGTCCTACTGCCTTTGCTTCCGCCAGCTCGAGAATCATGTTTATGCTTTCCTCCTTAGCATCGCCTATGAAGCCGCATGTGTTCACCACGACATACTCGCCCTCGGGACTGTCGGCATCGTGATGAACATCATAGCCTTTCTTCCCTAACAAGCGCATAAGAACCTCGCTGTCAACGAGATTCTTCGAGCAGCCCATGGTGATAACGTCTATTCGGTTTTTCTTCATTGTTTGTTGGCTGGGGTGGCATGGCTGTCCTGGATGTTCCGGAAGGCCCAGATGTTCCGGAAGTTTCGGATATTTCGGATTAGCTTGAAGTTCCTGGTTGTATGGATTAGTCGGATATTCCGGTGATTATTCTCCGAAAAGGCTGTTTACAAAGTTGCGGCGGTTGAAGAGTTGCAGGTCGGTCATGTTCTCGCCGAGGCCGATGTACTTAACCGGAACCTTCAGCTGGTCGGAGATGCCAATGACGACACCGCCCTTTGCTGTACCGTCGAGTTTCGTGATGGCCAGCGAGCTGATTGATGTGACAGCGGAGAACTGCTTTGCCTGCTCAAAGGCATTCTGTCCTGTTGAGCCGTCAAGGACAAGCATTACCTCATCAGGAGCCTCCGGGCATACTTTCTTCATGACGTCTTTGATTTTCTTCAGCTCGTTCATCAGACCCACCTTGTTGTGCAGACGTCCGGCTGTATCGATGATGACGACATCGGCACCGTTGGCTTTTGCTGATGATAATGTGTCAAAAGCGACTGATGCTGGATCAGAACCCATCTGCTGCTTTACAACAGGAACGCCGACACGTTCGCCCCAGATGACAATCTGTTCGACTGCAGCGGCACGGAATGTATCTGCTGCACCGAGATAGACCTTCTTGCCTGCCTGCTTGAACTGATAAGCAAGTTTGCCGATGGTTGTCGTCTTGCCTACGCCGTTTACTCCAACGACAAGAATGACGTATGGACTATGGTCTGACGGAAGATCCCAGTCGTCAAGGTCACCGGTGTTGTTCTCTTCCAGAAGTTCTACTATCTCTTCACGAAGGATGTTGTTCAGCTCGGATGTTGAGACGTATTTGTCGCGGGCTACACGTTCCTGTATGCGGTCGATGATCTTAAGTGTAGTGTCAACACCGACGTCGCTGGTGATGAGCACTTCCTCGAGGTCGTCGAGGACATCGTCGTCGACGGTGCTCTTGCCGGCAATGGCACGTGATATCTTGCCGAACACACTCTCTTTCGTCTTCTCAAGACCTTTGTCGAGAGTCTCCTTTTTCTTGAATATACTGAAAATTCCCATAAGCAGGTGTGCAATAGAGGTGGCCTATAAACCAATTATATATTAGTACGATGTAATCTTTCTCCAATTGGGGAAGGTGCCCGATGTGAGATGGCTAATTCTTGTTTACTAAGTAAACTCCAGCAAGTATCAATAATGTTGCCAATATCGTTGAGCCTGTAAGTACAGCGATGCCCATGAGAAGAGCGAAAACCATTGTTACTACAGGCTGTATGTAGTTATACATGGCCACACTTGTTGGAGAGACATGCTTCTGGCCTATTGGCAGAAGGAGGAATGCTGCAAAGGTGGCGAAGACGATGATGTATCCTAACTCTGCCCACATTGCTCCGTCAAGGATGCTCCAGTTGACCTGCGTAATCCCTTCGACAGTTATTGGTGACATCAGGATAGCTGAGATCAGGAACATCCACTTCATCAGAGTAAACGATGAGTATTTGGCGAGGATGTCGCCTGAGAATACGAGGTAGATGGCTCCGCACAGTTGTGACAGAATGAAGAGTATGTCTCCGAGGACAGGGTTGCTAACATGCATCTCGCTGTTGGTGTCTCCTCCAAATACGAACACGAGCATGCCTGCAAAGCCTATCAGTGTGCCGATGCCTGGCCATAGTCCTATCTTCTGACGGAAGAATATGAGAGCCAGCGTGAGTGTGAAGAATGGTGTTATGCTGCAGAGCACGGTTCCGTCGACAGGACTGGCATACTGCAATCCAAGGGTTATCGTTATCTGGTTTGCTGCAATAATCATCAGCGATGCCAGTATCAACTTCAGCCAGTCGCCACGGTCGATGCTCTCTTTCTTGATGATGCTGGCAGGCATCAGCAGAGAGAATATCCAGAAGAGCAATGCTGCCCCTGTGGTCTTTATGCCAGCGAGGGCGAGAGGCGGTATCGCCTGTGTGTTTATGAGATTCTTACATAACGGAGCATACAATCCCCAAATGGTGTTGGCTCCGATAAGTGCTATGTGACCTTTTATCTTTCCGCTTTCCACGTTGTCTCTATTCGTAAAAGAAGGTAGGAGTCCTTTTTAGTCAGGAGCGGTTTGCAGTATTAAAAGATTAAGAGATTAAAATATTAAAATATCAACTCATGTAGAATAGAAACCAGCAAAGGTAATCATAATTCTTAACTCTTAATTCTTAATTCTTAACTTTTAATTCTTAACTCTTAATTGAAGTTAGGAGTGTTTAGCCGGAAGGCGATTATTCACTTTTAACTTCCCACTTTTCATTCTCCACTCTTCATTAAAAAACGAAAACCGCATAACAAAGAGGTTTGGGCTCCTTTGTCATGCGGCTAAGTATTCATTTATTAATTACGGTGATTATAAAGCACTGACTTCGTCGGGTTTATTTGAAGAAGTCTTTAACAGCCTCATTAGGAACCATCTGCTCATCAAAGATATAAGCACCGGTCTTAGGGCTCTTCACCATCTTGATAACCTTAGTGTATGCGCGACCATCCTTCTTACCTTCTTGGAGGGTTGCGACGGTTTTCTTTGCCATAGTGGATTGCTATTTAATGGAATTACTTAATCTCCTTGTGCACAGTCATGCGCTTAAGGATTGGGTTGTACTTCTTGAGCTCCATACGCTCAGGAGTGTTCTTGCGGTTCTTTGTCGTGATGTAACGGCTTGTTCCTGGCAGACCACTCTCTTTCATCTCAGTGCACTCGAGGATAACCTGTACACGATTGCCTTTTGCTTTCTTTGCCATAACGATTATTCTCCTATTACTTTAATGTCCTTCCAATCAACATAACCGTTGGCAACTGCCTTCTTGAGAGCGGCATCAAGGCCAATCTTGTTGATCAGACGCAGACCAGCTGCACTAACCTTAAGTGAAATCCAGCACTGCTCTTCTACATAGTAGAACTTCTTGCTGAAGAGGTTTACATCAAAGCTGCGCTTAGTGCGGTGCTTTGAGTGGGAAACGTTGTTGCCCATCTGAGCCTTCTTTCCCGTAATCATACAAATCTTAGACATCTCTATCTTAGTTTTTGCGTTTCTTTAAAATGATACTTATTCCAAACGGAGTGCAAAATTACATATTTTTATTTATATTTCCAAACATTCTTGCCCTTGCTTTTGCAGTTTTATGTTTTGTTAACATGTTGTTTCTGTCCTACTTGATTTTAGACAACAAGTAATATGGTGTTAAATCTTTCTGGCATCGTGGGTGTTTGCAACTCCGAATCGCAGAACCCACCTATATTTAAATAATGTCAGGGCAGGTTCTACATATAGTCATACCAAGATGTTATTATGCTTTGTCGTTGTCTGCGCCTTTCTCTTTGTCGTTATTCTCGTCGTCAATGTCTTCGATTTCCTCGTCCATGTCGTTTATCATCAGAGGGCGGTCGATGGCGGCGTTGAATGATATGATTGTCTCTGAGCGTGACAGGCCGAGTGGCTGCAGCTTGTCATGAATGACGGTGAGGAGGTGGTGGTTGTTGCGGGCGTAGATTTTTATGAACATGTCAAAGCCGCCTGTGGTGTAGTGGCATTCTACAACCTCGGGTATTCGCTTCAGAGCTGCTACAACCTTGTCGAAGCGTGAGGGGTCTTTGAGATAGAGGCCGATGTATGCGCATGTCTCGTAGCCTATCTTCTCGGGATCGATGATGAACTGCGAGCCTTTGATGATTCCGAGGCCCTGGAGCTTTTGTATGCGCTGGTGTACGGCAGCGCCGCTGACATTACATGCACGTGCTACTTCGAGGAAAGGTATGCGTGCGTCATCACTGATCATCTGCAGGATCTTTTTGTCAAGATAGTCTAAATTGTACTTTGCCATATTTTCAAATTTACGAATTAACCAATTTACGAATTAACGAATTAACCAATTTACGAATTAACGAATTAACAAATTAACCAATTTACGAATTATGATTTGTATCGCTGTCAAATTTACGAATTAATAAATTATGATATGTACCGCTCGCTTGTGCTTGACTTGCAAAGGTAATCATAATTCTTTATTCTTTATTCTTCATTCTTAACTCTTTACCCTCTGTTGCGGAATAGTTTATCTGCAAGGCATTTGCTGCGCGGAGGGCATCCTTCACCTTAGCTATTGTGCCGAGAGGCACGTCGCGGTCGGCCTTGATGGAGACAGTATGATACTGCTGCTCGTCAAGGGGCAGACGGTCGCGTTCAGCATGTACGGCATTTGATAGCTCATCAAGTGAGATGATCTTATTGTTCAGCTGCACTTGCACCTTCCCGCTCTTGTCCTTTCCGATGTAGAGATATGTCGTTGCGTACTTCTTCTGCACTTTCTGCAGCTCTGTTCCCTGTGGTGTCTGCACCTTTACCTTGACATCGGTCTGCCTCATGTGTGTTACTATCATGAAGAAGAAGAGCACGGTGAAGATGAGGTCGGGTAGGGCTGAAGTGTTCAGCTCGGGTACGCTTCGGTGTCTGTTGTGGAACATCCTGTTTATTTACTATTTGATTATGTACTATGTACTATTTAATTCGATATTTCGCTATTCATTTATTTGCGTGGCTGTTCAGTCCTTCTGAAATGTCAGAATCTCTAAATGTCCAAATAAATGGTACATTGTAAATCCTACATCCTGTTTATTTACTACGGGACGTATGTCTCGCTGATTTGTTGTTTATACTTGTGCTTCAGATTGACACGGTAGATGTGCGCAAGGATGTTCTGAAGATGGAAGTATGTGTCGTAGCTTGCCTTCTGTGATGCTTGCAGCTCGAGAATATGCTTGTCGCCTCGGCTGCGTATGAACTCGGTGATGCGTTTGTCGAGTTGCTTGTCCGTGACAATGCTGTCGTTGATGGTGATGTTGTTGTCGGGCGTGATGGCAATGGTGAGAACATTGTTACGGTCAACATCGACAGCCTTGACTTCTTGCTGTATATCCTTTGGTGGCAACTTACGTCGCAACCCCTTGTCACTGTCCATTGATGTAGTGACAAGGAAGAATATGAGCAGCATGAACGAGATGTCAGCTGTTGCTGTCGTATTCAGTTGTGGGACACGTCGTTTTGTGCGTTGCCGTCCTTTGGTATGCAGTCGCATGTTTTGAAATTAATATATTAAGGTGGGTTCTATTAATTCCCACCGATAAAATAAACAAGTATGGGCTAATATCGTTTTGCCATCTTTTGGCTTCTTTTCGGTTCAAACCGCCAACTCTTTCAGTCGTTATGCCCGCATAACTCCATCAAGAAGTTGACACTTTGACCTCGAAAATAACCTCAAAATCTGTCAAAGCGAATTAATAGAACCCACCTTAAGAAATTAAGAGATTGATACTATTAGATTAAATGCATGTTTCCTTGCCTTGTCCTTGAGGGGGAGCCGTCATTAAACCAGTATCAGCAGTTACCATCATTTTCCTTCATATTCTTCAGAGTTGACGGTCGAGACAGGTGTCGTTGCATCATCTAACGTCTTGCCTTGTGTGACCTTAACGTTACGTATTATGCGTCTATCTTGCTTCACCATTGTCGTTCCGTCAATGAGGTCGAATATTATGGTGTACGTTCCTTCTTTCAATGCCTGCTTGGCTTTCTGTTCCTTAGAGAATGATGAAGGAATCTCAACCATATATTTGTCATCACCTTCATGTCCGCTTAGGTATATTTTGATATTAGCCATCTCATAAGTTGAAGCGTTCTTCAGACTGATAAGGCCGTAAGGAGTACGGTCAGGTTGTTCTAATACCCAGTCCTTCTCTTTTATCTCGATATCATGTGTTGCTTTGTTTGAGTCGTATGATATAGAACCGCGCCAGTGGTACCATGAAGCATATCTGATAACAGCCTTAGTATGCAGTTTGAACTTACTTGTCGTGTCGTTATCCTTTGTGTTTGGCATATGCCATACCCAAAGCTGGTGTCCTGTAAATTCTGAGTGGCATGGTATCGGGAATGCCGCGTTCATATTTTTCCAGTCATCACGCAGTTCCACATTCTCTGTCCAGTAATTGTATCTTACGCTACTTGGTGATGATGAATCCAGTTGGAAGTTAATGGTCTCAAGAGAGTAATTCACAGAACTAGACCATTTTGCACCAATAGAGAAATTGCCAGTCAATGTATTACTATTATTCTGGTAGCCGCCTGTTAGACCACCTGTCATGGAAAATTCGTATCCATTTGTATAACTCTTTGAACTATTGTGGTTCTCGGGGATAGGTGCCTTGTAGTATTCTATGCCTTCGATTTGTTTGTCGTTAGCGTCTGTTATGTAAGTTGCTATAACCAAAGCGTCAAACCAATAACCATAGACATTAATCCTTGACCAAAGTGGCGATGCGTAGTATGGTCTCCACATTTGTCCGTTATGTGGTGTGACGTCGCACATTACGATATAATAGTCGCCTTGTGCTGAAGGTCCATTACATGAGGACATATAGGCAGGATATATCTTGTATTTTACATCGATAGAGGCATTGCCTTCCAGAGTGAAATCTCCGTAAATCGGACTATGATCAACCGTACTTGTCAACGAAAATGGATAGTTGTATGTCAGACGTTGTCCCTCAGCATCGAGTGACACCTTCATGTTCTCATACGAGTCGTTGATGTCGCCCCCTTTGCCAGAGTCCATTATGTCCTTTTCGTCGTTAACCCAGTCGACGAGTGATTCCACACGGTTGTTGCAGTAGTCTGATGTGTATGTCTCGCTGTCAGCATTTGCTTCGGCGTACATGACATACTTACTGTCAGTGGATGTGTATGCGTCGATATATCCCGTCAGAAGGATAGGCAGATCGTCGTCCTCGCTGTTTAGGGTAATATAGTTGGTGCTGCCCTCGACGATGACAACCCTATTCTGCTTGAGCAGAGTGTCAATCCTTTCCTGCGAAGCCTCCGATGCTCCAAGTATGACTACTTCTGCCTCCTCCATAGCACACTGGTTTGTAAAGCGCTGGCGTATGACACTCTGCATCTCAGCAGGCAACTCTGTGAGATTGCCGATGTATGTTGGTTTTATACAGGGAGTATTCTCTACCTCAGGGGTAACTGTGTCCGTCTCATTGCCTTGGTTGCCGGTGATATCCTCTTCAGGACTGCAAGCAATAAAAGCTGCTGATGTCAAAGCCATGACAATGAAAACTCTGAGGAAAGATAGGGAAAGTCTTTTCATAAAGAATAAATTTTTATATAGTAGTGTCGATTATAGTCGTTTACGATTATTTATGTGCTTTATGCCCGAGATGACAGATGTCATGAGCAAGGTCCATAATCATCGTCCGCCCGCTGTCTTTGCCTGTTTTGTATGTGCTGTAAATCATTGTGACGGCAGCAACGACGATGGCTGTGATGCTTGTGAACACGAACATGTTTGACATACGCAGCCAGAAGGCGTTGCCGTATGTCTGTGTGTTGATGTGCATAGGGTCTGTGCTGCCGATGATGAACGACAGCAGCATGACGATGATGACTGCCGCACATACCGTGATGTTTATCCGTCGCACAGGTATGCCGTGCGATTTTCCGGATGTCTTGCCTACGATGCGCATGGTACGGACCACGGCCCATGCTGTTGTCGCAAGTGCAGCAACGATGATGAGATATATGAGTATGAGTAGGATGTCAAGCATTGTGTTTCTTGTTGCTGTGAGTTTGGAAACGAAAGAGGTTATGGAGTGAAAGATGAAGATTGAAATCACAAATAAAATATTATAGAATCCTCATTCTTTATTCCCTGTTCTTTATTCTTCATTCCCTGTTCTTTATTTCTTCAATACCTCCTTGAGGTCGATGGCAGCCTGTTCCATCTGTGCCGTCAGGTGCTCTATTCGCGAGAGGATGTAGTTGTAGAATATCTGCAGGACGACGGCGACGATGATGCCGAAGATTGTCGTGATAAGCGCCACCTTCATACCTCCGGCAACGATTGTCGGACTTATGTCGCCCGACATCTCTATGTCGTCGAAGGCCATGACCATACCGATGACGGTGCCGAGGAATCCGAGTGACGGCGCGAGTGCTATGAAGAGTGTTATCCACGAGCATCCGTGTTCCAGTTTTCCTACTTCTACGTCGGCGAATGAAGCTACCGTGCGGTCGAAGTCCTCTGCACTCTCGTCCTTGTGCAGCAGACCTTGCATGCAGATGCTTGCTACCGGTCCGCGTGTGTTACGGCATAGTTCAACGGCCTCGTCGTGCTTGCTGCCGTTGACGAGTTCCTCAAGACGTGCCATGAACTTCTTGGTGTTGATGTCGGCGAGAGCAAGGTATATGATGCGTTCGATGCAGAAGGTGAGTCCGATGATGAGTGCTATGGCAACGAGCGACATAAACATCGGGTTGCCCTCTATGAACTTTGTCTTCAGCACTTCGTGCACGGATTCGCTTTCCTCTGCTGCCTCCTGCGTCGCTGCTGCGATGGTGTTGACGGAGAGCAGAGCCATCATTGCTATTGAGAGAAATGTTTTCTTCATTGTATTTTCAATTTCATGCACTGTAGGCGGCGCCTCAGCAAAGTAAACTTTGCATTCGACTTGCACTACAGTTCATTGTTTCTTTTTCTTTTTCGCTTTTTTCTTATCAAGTTTTTCGAGACATCGCTGTGCC
>R03__coassemble_170_pt1 | contig 41807 bp, 27 predicted proteins | sample R03__metabat2_low_PE_024 | metagenome-assembled genome bin R03 | reverse complement strand
AATTCTTTATTGAAGATAGAGCCGGCAGGCATTTTCCATTCTCCTTTTTCCATTCTCCATTTAGAAGATTTTCCATTTAGAAGATTCTTAATTGAGAAAAATAAACCTTTGTACCTTTGCGTCGTCAAAAGAATAACACGAAACAGACCTGCACACAGGTCATAAAAGACATTTCAGAAACATGAAGAAAACAATCATTATGCTGACAATAGCTATGATGTCAGCAACAGCAACCGTCAACGCACAGGACAATCAACGTGACGGAAACCGACCATCACCAACAGAGATGATGGAGCGTCGCACACAGTCTATCATCGAGAAGTACGGCCTCTCTGACGAGCAGGCACAGAAACTCCGTGAGCTCAACGAGAAGTACGCCAAGAAGATGGAGGAGAACCGCCCACCTCGCCCAGACAACGACAGCATTGGCGCACAGCGCCCACAGCGCCCAGAAGGCGAGGGCATGGACAACGGCAATGGCGAGATGCGCCCACGTCATGGAGGCCCTCATGGAGGTCCTCACGGTGGCCACATGCCTTTCATGAAGGAGTATGACGAGGAGTTCAAAGCTATCCTCACTGCCGACCAGCTCTCTGCCTACGAGGCCGACATGAAGAAAATGCGTGAGGAACGCGGACAGCGCAGACAGCGCAACAACGAGTAGGCGCCGCCACTCATCGTAAATAATACCGACACAAATAATACCGACACATAAGAAAAGGGTCAGGACGCATTACGCTTCCTGACCCTTTGAGGTAGTAGTAATACTCAATCCTGTGTCTGCAGGATTAATCGTCTAACTTGTCCCAATCTGGGAAGTCAACATTGTTGCGCTTAGCTCCACGTCCATCTGACTCGCCCGAGACATTTCCCATTAAATTTTTTACTACAATGTTGATTGTTGTCATAAATGGCTTTGAATATTTCCTTTTCATTGTTTCCTTGTCTTTCAGTTCGGTGACCTGTTAGCCGCCGAACTGATTATTGTTAATATTATTACTTTCTTACAACCTTCCTTACAGAACCATCTTTCATCCTAAGAATGTTAATGCCTTGCTTAATACCATTCTGACGTGTGCCGTTAATAGAATATACATTCTCAACAGCGTTCTCGTTTTCTGCGGATATGGTGTTAATAGATGTTGCATCATCCTCTATGATGAAGACTGTAGCATCTTTTGCTGGCGATGCATCAAAGGTTTCTCCTGGAGTAAGCGATAGACAAGAACGGAATGGGTACAAATTATTTGTAAGAACACCAAACTTGTTAGCCTTAGAGTTTACCGAATAATAATTTGATGCATAGGCTGTCGTTAATCCATAAGTACCCTTCATATTGTTATCATTGTTTGGGGTGGCAATAATTTGAGTGTTGTTAAAGTTAATAATGTTCCAACTATTGCCTTGCTCAACAACGATACATGGTGTACCTGCGTTAATACTGTTCTGGGCATTGAAGTATACAGTGCGATCGCCGCCATTCTCTTGATAATATGAGAATGTCAGAATCTTTGCTGTGCTTGAAAGGTCTGCAGCATTGATAGCGAATGGCACACAGAATGAATTGTAATATGCACCTGATGTCTTTGCTGTGTTTGGCTTGCGGTCGTAAGTACCAGTAACAGCAGTGAAGTCAACAGGAGAATAGAAATCAGTATTAGCATCGTAATACTTCTGACCATCATCTGATGTGAAGTCTGTCAGCACAAACTTCGGACACTCGTAGTACTTGCCGTTCTTGCCGACGCTGTACTCAACGATGATGTTCTTGTTTGCCTCAGCGAATGCTACGGCTTCAGCATTAGAACCATCTACGATAGCCACAGCGTTAGGAGTAGAGGCAAGGATTGTTGCCCAACCCTCGGCAGTCATATTCTGACCAGTCTGCTCTGTGCTGTTGCCTGCATAGTATGTAATGCCAGGTGCTGTTGCAGCCACGACAGTGTAAGGATAAGTAGTCTTAGTTGCATCGTCGGTATTATCACCGAGAATGTAACCTGCTGCCAGCCAACCGGCATCGCTAAACGAACCTGTCTCACCAGTGTTTGTCGAAGCACCTGACTCAGGGTTGTTGTAGAGCACAACCTCGTTGCGGTCGAAGATACCGCCTGTTATACTATATACACCCCAGTTAGATGTTGAGATACGTCCCTTGAATGCACCGCCCTTGATGTTGATGTAACCATGATTGTTCTGGTTGCCATCAGTCTCGCTGTTAGAGCCGGCATAGAATACTTTGCCTTCCTTGCTGCCGTTGACAGAAGGAGCTCCAGTATAGGTGCCGTCCTCAATAGTGATAGTACCGCCATTTACAGCGTGAATCATTGCTACGTTGCCTGATTCTGTAGAAGAGTAAGTACCGTTCTTAATGGTTACGTTAGCAGTAGAGCCGGCAGCATAAACAGCGCCATACTGACCTGTAACGGTTCCGTTACCATCTATGGTCACGTTACCTGCATTTACAGTAATTGTTCCTGTGATGGTCTTGCCATTCAAATCAAGAGTGATACTTATTCCTTCCTTATTGATAGAAGGTTTCTCTGTTACATCAGCAAGCAGGGTGATTGTCTCACCATCTGCCACTGCTGCTACAGCTGCTGCAATAGTCTGGTAAGCGGCATCGCCAATCTTTGCTACGAAGTCAGGCACGTCAAGGACTGTTGATGAACTTGAGCCCTTTACGATATCGACGAGAGTAGCAGGGATGGTGTAGCCATTAAGGCTTTCATCAGTAATCTGGAACTGATAAGCAGTTGCAGAACGCCATGACTCATATATAGAACCTGATGAATAGGTACCATTGAAGACTGCCTGAATGGCAGTAGCATCATCAGCTGTGAGGCTCTTGTTGAGTGTTATGGTCAATGGAGTTGCAATCTTGTCAGCAATCAGCAGAGCCTGGAAAGCGTCGTCGGCATCCTTGAAGGCTACCTTCACACCGTCAACCTCTGTATATGTTGCGTAGTCTGTTGGAACAACTCCGTCTGCACATACCTTATAAGTAAAGGTGTTTTCAGAGGTGAAGTGAGTTGTCTCGGCCTCGTTGCTGATGATGAGGTACTGAGCTTTGTCATCACCTTCAAGGGCTACGTTGTCAAGGTAAGCCTGGGTGCGGTACCAAACAATCTGCTCCATGCTCTTGTTGTTAGACAGAGCAGTAGCACGATCGGTGTAGAACATCATAGAAACGCTGGCACCGCTTACAGTACCGCTATTGGTGCAACCACTTGCTGTGTAGGTGGCAGCGGTAGGCATAGCAGTAGGCTTAGCCGGGTTGATGCTTGAACAGATTGCTGCTGCCCATGCAGAAGAGGTGATGTCGCCCTTGTTCACGCAGTTGGTGAAGGTCAGCTTAGAAGCATTACCGCCACTTGCGAGGAAACCGGCAGCACGACCGTCAGAAGCGTCGCTTGTACAAGTTACTGCAGCCTCGTTGGTACAATCCTTGATAGTCAGCGTGCAGACTTTTTCAGTAGCAACGCCCTCAGTACAGTCAGTCTTGTAACCACCGGCCTGTGCCACGAAGGCACCAACCTTGTCGGTACCAGAGATAGAACCTGTTACCTTTACGTTCTCAATAGTTACGTCTGAGCCGTACTTCTCAGAAGAACCGCCCTTGCCATAGTCACCCCATGCGATGAGACCACCAACAACCTTGCCGGTAGTAGAAATGTTGCAGTCGAGTGTGAGGTTCTTGATGCTTACTGCTCCCTTCACGTATCCGAGAAGAGCGAAGTTGCTGGCATCAGCGGCACTCTTAAGACCAGAGATGGTATAACCCTTACCATCGATGCTTCCCTGGAAAGGAGCAGTGCCTGTACCAACAGGAGTCCACTCTCCGGTGAGTGAAACGTTGCTCAAAAGTTCTACTGACTCGCCTGCTGCACATGCGTTGAGTGCGGCAGCAAGGTCATCGTATTCGATGCTTGTTGTGGTATTCTTAGCGATGGTTGCAGTATTTGAGGTCTGGTAACTATACTCAGAGAATTCAGACGCAGAGAGCTCGATGTACTTGTTCTCTCCTTCGACTTTGATAGTGTAATATCCCAATGCAGTCTTCTCTGTAGCACCATCAGCCTTGTGGTAAACCATAGCCTTAGCGTCGGTGTTGTTCTTGTCAACAGGAAGACGGAAGATGATAGGCTTTGTGATCTTATCATTGGTGATTACTGTACCATCGGCAGCCTTAGGCTTAACCTCGAAGGCCATGGCAGTAACTGTTGTTGTGCCCTCTGTATTCACGGTAGCAGATGTTAGCTCTACAGAGACGTAACCCTTCTGCTCAGTAGCTTCCTCTACGTTATTGGTGTAGTCTGTAACCGCAGTGTTGCTGGTAACAACAGTTTCAACAGCAGTCTTAACTTCTGTAGTGACAGCCTGTCCAGAAGCATCCTTCATCTCTGCGTTTTCTGCGATAGATGCTTCTTCTTTCTTTGGATCCTGAAGCTCTGTGTTGTAAGCCTTTTGGAAGTTGTTCCAGTTGTTGCTGTTTACAGTATAGGTGATGCCGTCTGCGAGAGAAGTAGCCTTGATGCACTCTTCTGAGCAATCACCTCCATCCTTGTATGTGAAGTTATTGCCTGTGATGGTAATCTGGGTATCTGAGCCTACCTTGTCGAAGCGGATGGCGCGATCGCCGATACCAGTACCAGTGTTATTGGTAAGAACGACAGCACCATTACTATAAGCGTTATCACCGCTCTGAACAGCGATAGCATTATGGCCTGTAGTAGTGAATGTGTTATTATTAACTGTAATGCCATTCACCTTCATAGTGTAAACACCTTGATTGCAGTTTGTGAATGTACATCCTTCTACTGTCAGGTTGCTGACATTTGTATTAGCATTCTCGTTGTAGTAATGGATGCAAGCACCATTAGCGCTGGCAGTACCACCAGTGGTGAACGTGCAGTTCTCGAACTTCACATTTGATATGTGAGTGTTGCTGCTTGAAGTATCGAAGCTACAAGTACCAGTGAAAGCAACACCGCTGAACGTGACATTATTCAACTCAAGCCACATGTAGTAGCTATTATTGGTGTCCGAGCAGTATGTGCCGTTATCACGGCAGTAGTCGTAGATAGGGGATGCTGTGGTGCCATAGACGTGAGCACCGCCCATCGTGATTATACCTGCGATGCTTACGCCCTCAGAAGCTGTGAATTTTACGTTCTGTATGGTACGCTTGTAGTAGCAGTAAGGAGTCCATTCTGTATTCTGGTCCTTATTCTCATAGAGAGCCTGTGCCGTTTCAAATGTCGTAATTGCATCGGCATAAGAAGGTGTGTTGCCAGGATAACCAGCGGTATAATACTGGGTATTGCTACCCGCATACTTCGTGGCACGTCCAAGAACAATCTTGTCTGTGATGCTCTGAGTGAAATTGATAGTTTTGCCGTCAATAGAACCGTAAGCACCATCGAGGGTATACTGAGCATTGGCAGCAGTTACGTTGATGATGTCGTCGGTCATGTCAGGGCCAGTAGGCAGGATGAAATTGTCAATAGCATAGCCATTGGTATCTGTTCGGGTATCATCCGCCCATGCACTGCTTGTCCATGTCATGGACAACAGTACTGCAAAAAGAAAGTGTAAACTTTTCTTCATGATTTTGATTGTTTAGTTATTGATGTTGTAATTGTCAGATTATGTTATGCGTCAAAAACCAACTACATCAATCAACGAAGGCGAAGGTGGGAAAAAGAATCGTGGACCTCTCATCTTCTCGTCTGCAGTTTGAGGTCCTAGGAAAACCCGTAAAGAAAAAGACATGAAGATTATGTGGCCCACGAGGATATGCTGTACGTACACGGAAAAGTGTGCTTACTGAGCATTTCTGCCCCTCAGCACACCCGGCATACGTCATGAAACATATTCCGTTGCTCCATCTCTATCATTGCCATTGGCTCTTTACTTGAAATTTCCTAGGTTTCAAACTTCCAATTGACAAAGCATCGATGACGCTTAAAAACGATGCAAATGTATTCATTATTTATGAATCGTGCAACTTTTCTTTGCCTTTTGTTTCATAAATTAACAATATCTAACATTTGCGTGGTTATGTGTGCGATTACAACTTAGCTTATTGCCATTGTGTGTTGTGTGCATGAGAAAATAAAAGGTGGAAGGGCGATGATGCCTTTCCACCTTTTTAAAATATAGGTTCTACAAGAAAGTGTGTGGGCGATATATGTAAAGTAGATATTTATTGATTTCAAGTAAGGAAGCGAAAGAGTAAGGAGGTGAAAAGTGAAGAGTCCTGCCGGTTTGATGTCGGCAAGCTTAACTTCTTACTTTTCACTTCCTTACTCTTTCACTTCTTTACTTGAAATAACACAAATAGAATACTGTCCGCACTAAATGCTGTAGAACAGTCATAGTGGGATTAAATGGTTCCCACCTATAGTTGATGTCGTATCAACTTACTTGATGTTCTCAAGGATGTAGTTGACGCGCTCGAGAGGGTATGACCAGTTGGCCTGCATGCGGTCAGGGTCAGCAGCCTTAACTTCTTCGAGGACACTCTTTGCCTTGTTGAGGTCGGCCATTACGCCGTCCTTTACGGTAGGCTTAATGTTACCGCGTGCGTCTGTGTTGGCGTCGATGACAGTAGCAGCCTTCTGGAGGTAGCATACGCCGAGGTTCATCTTGGCAGCGAGGAAGTCAGGCTTGCCGGTGAGAACGCGGTTGTAAGCCTCGATAGCCTCGTCGTACTTAGCGTTGTTCTGTGCAGCCTGTCCGAGGAGAGCGTTAGCCATTACGTCGTTAGCGTTCTTTGAGAGGCGTGACTTGATGACCTGCTCAGCAGCAGCCTTGTTGCCTGACTCGTCGTAGAGGGTGTACATCTTTGAGAAGAGGGCATCGTTCTCGCTGTACTTCTCGTAGAGGGCCTTGATCTCGTTGATGTATGTTGCGGTGTCCATTGACTTGTTCTTAGCGAACTCCTCGAGCATGCCTACCTTGAGTGTGAGGGCGTCCTTGAGGACTGTTGTGTCAGGGTTGGCGAGAGCTATGTCAGCATACTTTGAGCCAGCCTTGTAGTCCTTGTTGAAGTAAGAGGCGAGACCGGCGTAGTAGCAGATCTGTCCGAAGCCCTGCTCCTTTGAGAAGTCAACCTTCGAGAAGAGAGGATCGGTCTTTGCGTCAACATATGTACCGAAGTAGTTCTGTGCTGTAGCGTAGTCCTTTGAGTTGAAAGCGTCGAGGCCACCGTTTACGAGGGCACCGCGAAGGCTTCCCAGTGAGCCGCCTATCTTGACAGCCTTAGGATTGAGGGCGAATGCCTTCTGTGCGTTGGCGATAGCGTTGTAGGCCGATGTAGCCTTCTGAGCGCCGGCAGCCTTCATGGCAGCGTCGTCCTTCTTGAGCTGTGCGTTGACATACTCTGTCTCAGCAGCGTCAACCTCTTTGTTAGCGAGCTCAGCGAGCTTGTTGTAGCAGAAAGCCTTGTCGTCAGCCGACATGCTTGCCTCAGCGGCTTTGAAAGCCTCAGCAGCTTCAGTGTACGACTTGAGCTTCTTGATAGCCTTTGCCTCGTTAGAGGTTTGTGCGTTAGCTGCGAGTGATACCATCACAGTAGCAGCAATTAACATGAATTTCTTCATAATAGTTGTGGTTTAATGAAAAATATGTATTGTTAGTTATTCCTCTGCGGGAGCATCGGTGTCGTCGGTGAAGTCAACCATCGGCGTTGCGCCTTCCTGGTTGTCTGCCGGCTCAGCAGGTGCGACGGTGTCAGCCTCTGCGTTTGCAGGCTCGTCGTTGTCGCCCTCGGCCTCGTTTATCTTAGCCCATGCTGCACGCGACTGCTGCTCTACCATAGCCTCGAGCTCAGCGCCCATCACCTTGCAGACGCTTGCGATGACGTCGTTCTTCTTGGTGAGGTTGATGAGGCGTACACCCTGTGTGGCACGGCCGATAGTGCGCAGCTCCTTTACAGAGAGGCGTATGACGATGCCCGACTTGTTGATGATCATGAGGTCGTTAAGGTCGGTGACGTTCTTGATAGCCACGAGCTTGCCCGTCTTCTCAGTGATGTCCATCGTCTTGATGCCCTTTGTGGCGCGCTTGGTTATGCGGTAGATGTGCTCTACGCCGTCCTCTGCCTCGTCGTTAGGAACGTCGATGGCCGAGCGTTTACCGAAGCCGTTCTCCGATACGACGAGAATGGTTTCCTCAAGTGGCTTGTTGACGACAATCATGCCTACCACCTCGTTGTCCGGATAGTTCTCGCGACAGAGGTTAATGCCTGTCACACCTATTGATGCACGTCCCACGCTGCGTATCTGGTTCTCGTTGAAGCGTACTGCATGTCCGTTGCGTGTGGCAATGATAAGCTCGTTACGGCCGTTTGTGAGGCGTACATCAACGAGGTCGTCGCCCTCCATGAGGTTGATGGCTATGACGCCGTTGGTACGTGGACGTGAGTACTGCTCGAGGCATGTCTTCTTTACGATGCCGTTCTTTGTACAGAAGATGACGTAGTGACTGTTTACGAAGTCCGGCTCGAGATGACGCAGGCGGAGTACCGACTGTATGCTGTCGTCCGGCTCGATGTTAAGCATGTTCTGTATGGCGCGTCCCTTTGAGTCACGTCCGCCCTCAGGAATCTCGTATCCCTTCATCCAGTAGCAGCGTCCCTTCTTTGTGAAGAAGAGCATCGTGTTGTGCATGGTGGCTGGGTAGATGCTCTCTGTGAAGTCCTGGTTACGGTGTGCCGTGCCCTTTGATCCGACACCTCCACGGGCTTGCTCACGGAACTCAGAGAGTGCTGTGCGCTTGATGTAGCCCATGTGTGAGATGGTTATGATGACAGGGTCGTTAGGGTAGAAGTCCTCAGGGTTGAACTCCTCGCTTGAGTACTTTATCTCGGTGCGACGCTCATCGCCGTACTTCTCCTTCACTTCCTGCAGCTCGTCCTTCATCACTTTCTTGCAAAGTTCAGGGTCGTCGAGGATGCTCTGCAAGTACTCGATGGTCTTCATGAGCTCGTCATACTCGTTGTGGAGCTGGTCCATACGGAGTCCGGTGAGCTGTGAGAGGCGCATATCGACAACGTACTTTGCCTGTACCTCGTCAAACTGGAATCGCTCCATGAGCTTCTGTACAGCCTCGGCAGGAGTCTTTGAGGCGCGTATGAGGTGTACCACCTCGTCGATGTTGTCGCATGCTACGATGAGAGCTTCGAGGAGGTGAGCACGCTCCTGAGCCTTCTTGAGCTCGAACTTGGTACGGCGTATAGTGACGTCGTGACGGTGCTCGACGAAGTACTTGACGCACTCCTTGAGTGAAAGCAGACGTGGGCGGCCCTTTACGAGGGCGATGTTGTTAACCGAGAATGACGACTGCAGTGCTGTCATCTTGAACAGCTTGTTCAGGATGACGTTGGCGTTGGCGTCACGCTTGCAGTCAACAACGATGCGCATACCCTGACGGCCTGTCTCGTCGTTGACGTTTGAGATGCCGTCGATCTTGCCTTCCTTGACGAGGTCGGCGATGTACTCGATGAGCTGTGCCTTGTTGACGCCGTATGGAATCTCTGTCACTACGATCTTGTCGTGGCTCTCGTCGCTCTCTATCTCGGCCTTGGCACGTATTACGATGCGTCCGCGACCTGTCTCGTAGGCGTCGCGCACGCCCTGTATACCATATATATAAGCACCTGTAGGGAAGTCAGGAGCCTTTATGTAATGCATCAGTCCGTCGGTGTCAATGTCGGGATTGTCTATGTAAGCGCAGCATCCGTCGATGACCTCGCCGAGGTTGTGCGTAGGCATGTTCGTAGCCATACCTACAGCGATGCCGTTGCCGCCGTTGACGAGAAGGTTAGGAATCTTTGTCGGCATGACGGTAGGCTCCTGCAGCGTGTCGTCGAAGTTGTTCATCATATCGACGGTGTCCTTGTCGAGGTCGTCCATGATGTGCTCGCCCATCTTCGTCAGGCGGCACTCGGTGTAACGCATGGCCGCTGGCGAGTCGCCATCGACCGAACCGTAGTTGCCTTGTCCGTCAACGAGGGTGTAACGCATATTCCAGTCCTGTGCCAGGCGCACGAGTGCACCATATACTGATGAGTCGCCGTGTGGGTGGTACTTACCGAGCACCTCACCTACCACGCGGGCACATTTCTTATAAGGCTGTGTACTAACATTGTTGATGCCCATCATACCGTACAGGATGCGGCGATGGACAGGTTTGAAGCCGTCCCTGACATCTGGGAGGGCGCGTGCTACGATAACTGACATTGAGTAGTCGATGTAGCTCTTCTGCATCTCTTTCTCGATATCAATGGGCTTGATACGGTCGTTATCGATTGTCTGTGTAAAATCCATTTATCTTAACTTGTTTATGATGTTCTGTTTGTGAGTCCTCCGGAGGTCATCCGCTGACTGTTGCGTTTTCAGCCTGAAATCGCTCAGAAGGCCTTTTTTGTGGCCAAAATGGCGTTTTGCCATATATTTCAAGGGTACAAATTTACGCATAATTTTTGAGATAAAAGCCGTCAGAGGACAAAAAAATGACTTTTTTAGCGTTTTTTTACTCAAAACGACGTTGCTGCAGCTATACGGTGGCTGTATGAGGTGCAGAAAATGGTGGTTTGTGTCAATATGTGTTGTGTGCTAAGCGGATGCTTCTGATGTCGTCAGATTGTGTGTATGACGATGTAAAAACTGAGTAATTGCAAAACAAAGACTGAGTAATTGTAATGTAAAGACTGGGTAATTGCGTTGTAATTACTGAGTCTTTGTTTTGTTAGACGGTGCTTTTGGAGTGATAATCGGTAACATCTGAAATCATAATCTGATACATCTGAAATCATAATCTGATACTTCTTGGAGTCATTATCTGATACATCCTGCGTCGTGATTCTGTCAGCTCTGTTGTATGAAAAACATTATGTAGCATGACTAAAAGTAGGTAATTTTGCTGTTGTTTACATTAATTAATTAAATAATGTGTCAGAGTTACGAGAATTTTTTGTAACTTTGCATCGAATTATGTAAATACACGAATAATGGCAAACAAAAAACATAAATGGTCAGTGCTGCCTGGACAACCGTTGACAGAGATGGACAAGCAGATTCTGTATTGGCAGAACCGCTCGAAGAACGTCCCCAGCCGTGACCTCGTAAAGACACCCGAACAGATAGAAGGAATACGTCGTGCCGGCGTCGTGAATACCGGCGTGCTGGACGCTGTGGCCGCTGCCATACGCCCAGGAATGTCAACACAGGAGATTGACGATATCTGCATGGCTTACTGCCGTGACCACGGTGCTACGCCGGCATGTCTGAACTACGAGGGCTTCCCTAAGTCGGTGTGCGTCAGCGTCAACGAGTGCGTGTGTCACGGCATTCCGAAACCAAACCAGTTTCTTGAGGAGGGTGACATCGTGAACGTTGATTTCACGACGATACTCGATGGCTATTACGCCGACGCCTCGCGCATGTTCATCATCGGCAAGACAACGCCTGAGAATGAACAGCTTGTGCGTGTTGCCAAAGAATGCCTCGAGATAGGCATGGAGGCAGCAAAGCCATACTGCTTTGTGGGAGACATCGGCAACGCCATTCAGAAGCATGCACACAAGTATCACTACGGTGTCGTACGCGACCTCTGCGGACATGGTGTCGGGCTGCAGTTCCATGAGGATCCTGAGGTGGCACACTACGGCAAGAAAGGCACAGGCATGCTCCTCGTCCCGGGCATGGTGTTCACCATCGAGCCGATGATAAACATGGGGTCGTGGAAGGTGTTCATCGATGCCGACGACCCTTTCGGCTGGGAGGTTATCTCAGAAGACGAGCTGCCATCGGCACAGTGGGAACACACGCTGCTTATGACAGAGCATGGCGTCGAGGTGCTGACGTATTAAGAATCAGGCCCTCCTCCCCGGCCCTCCCCCAAGGGGGAGGGAGTGATTACCACTACTATTGGTAGGGGGGCTTAATAAAAAACGAATAGTAAGAACATATAGACATCCTTCCCTTTGGGAAGGCTTGGTTAGGCTTTTTTAAATGTATATACTCGCAATAGAATCATCATGTGACGATACTTCGGCAGCCGTGCTTCGCGACGGAGTACTGCTGAGCAATGTCACAGCATCACAGAAGGTGCACGAGGAGTATGGGGGCGTCGTGCCGGAACTGGCATCGCGTGCTCATCAGCAGAATGTCGTGCCCGTCGTCGATGCAGCCCTGAAACGTGCCGGGGTAGTGAAGGAACAGCTGTCGGCTATCGCCTTCACACGCGGCCCGGGACTGATGGGCTCGCTTCTCGTAGGTGTCAACTTTGCAAAAGGTATGGCACGCGCACTCGGCATTCCACTCATCGACGTCAACCACCTGCAGGGACACGTCATGGCACACTTCATAAAGGAGAGCGACGACGATAAGTCGCAGCCGCCGTTCCCGTTCCTATGCCTCCTCGTCAGCGGCGGTAACTCGCAGATTGTGAAGGTTAACGCATACAACGACATGGAGGTGCTGGGGCAGACTATTGACGATGCTGCCGGTGAGGCAATAGACAAATGCTCGAAGGTCATGGGACTTGGTTACCCCGGAGGCCCTATCATCGACCGTCTCGCACGTCTGGGCAACCCGAAGGCGTATCAGTTCTCTGAGCCACACATACCCGGATTGGACTACTCGTTCTCGGGTTTGAAGACGTCGTTCCTATATAATCTGCGTAAGTGGATTGCCGATGACCCCGACTTCATTGAGCATCATAAGGAGGACATCGCAGCATCGCTGGAGTGGACCATTGTTGACATACTGATGAAGAAGCTGCGCCTTGCCGTCAAGCAGACAGGCATCAAGCATGTCGCCGTTGCCGGTGGAGTAAGTGCCAACAACGGTCTCCGCAACGCATTCCATGACCATGCTCGTCGCTACGGATGGACAATATACATCCCGAAGTTCTCGTACACCACCGACAATGCTGCCATGATAGGCATCGTCGGCACGTACAAGTTCGCTGACAAGGACTTCTGCCCGATTGATGCGCCAGCATTCTCGAAGGTAACGTTTAAGTAACCCCTCCCATCCTCCCCGAAAGGGAGGAGCTTGTTAATACCTTTGACCGATTGAATATTATAAATAAAATATAAACCCTAACCCTCTCAGGGAACAAAACTATTATGATACTCCCCCTTTGGGGAGATAGAGAGGGCTACAATATGGATTTCGAAAAGAAAGTACTGAGCAAGGAACTCCTTGCGCTGCTCTACGAATCAGAGAAGACATTAGGCACCGCCGAGAGCTGCACATCCGGCATGATAGCCACTGCGATAACTCTTGTGCCAGGAGCATCAAACTATTTCAAGGGTGGCATCGTGAGCTATGCCGACGAAGTGAAGATAGACGTTCTCGGCGTTGACGCTGACGTTATAGCCGAGAAGACAGCTGTCTGCGAGGATGTCGTAGTACAGATGGTCAAGGGCGCCATAAAGACTCTCGGCGTTGACTATGCCGTTGCAGCTACCGGTTTCGCCGGACCAGGCTCGGCAGACGGTATCCCTGTCGGCACAATATGGCTGGCATGCGGCAACAGCGACGAGCAGGTGACACTGCAACTGACAGAGGATGAAGGCCGTGACAAGAATGTCGACAACGCCGTTGATAAGGCTCTCGCACTGCTCCTTGACTTCATTCGGCAGCATGAGCCTGCCCGCGTCGGCGACGAGGTGGTAGAGCTGACAGCAGAATAGGAAACGGACGGCGAATTACTAATTACGAAGTGCGAATTACATGGCTTGTGTTTTACATGCTAACAGTTGCTTGCTCACGTTCCTTACAAGTAAGTAAAATGGAACTAAGTAATAAGTAATACGTAGTTTGTAATTAGTAATGAATACCTCGTACCTATTCTATTACTTACGCAAAATTTCAATTACAGACAATATGAAGAATCACAAGATGTACGAAGCCTCTGACGAGATGATCAGTCTCATCAGCGACAACTATAACCTGCTGCAGTCACTTGGCAGATTCGGTATTAACCTTGGCTTCGGCGACAAGACCGTCGAGGAAGTGTGTGAGGAACAGGGAGTGGACACATACACATTCCTTGCCATCGTAAACTTCACCATCAACGGCTCTCGCGACATCGAGAACATGGACCGTCTGTCCGTGCCTACGCTGCTACACTACCTCCATTCGTGCCACGAGTATTATCTTGACTTCCAGCTGCCGTTTATACGCAAGGAACTCATTGATGCTCTCGACGAGCATGACAACCTCGCACGGCTCATCATGAAAATATACGACGAGTATGCACACTCTATTCGTCAGCACATGAAGTATGAGGAGAAGATGGTGTTCCCGTATGTGGAGACGCTGCTGAGAGGTGAGGCCGACAACGACTTCAATATCGATACCTACTCACGTCATCATGGACAGACGGACGTCAAACTGCGCGAACTGAAGAATATCATCATCAAGTATCTGCCGTCAGACGGTTTGCACAATAACCTCCTGACTGCTGCCCTGCATGATATTTACATGAACGAGGAGTGGTTGAAGACACACTCTGAGGTCGAGGAGCGCATCTTCATACCTGCCATAAGGAACAAGGAGGCGCAGCTTCGCAAGAACGATGTCTCGGTGAAGATATCGAACATGATACGTCAGACAACATCCGACAGCGAGGGACTCTCTGACCGAGAGCGTGATGTTGTTGTCGCTATGGTTCAAGGTATGACAAACAAGGAGATTGCAGATCATCTCAACATCGCAACAAACACTGTCATCACACACCGTCGCAACATAGCAAAGAAACTGCAGATTCATTCACCTGCCGGTCTGACAATATATGCTATTGTTAATAATTTGGTCGATATTTCAAACGTAAAGTTATAAAAGTTAACGGTTTTAGTCAAAATATTTACATTAATTAAAATATTTTTGGCATTTTCTTTGGTAATGTTAATAATTTTGTGTAATTTTGCACAAAATTAAGTAAACTATCCATTGAGAACAACCTTTAACATACTACTCTCCCTCTTGCTGTTGACATTGGTGTATGCCTGTCAGTCGACGCTTTGGCCGTTCGGTCAGAGTGGCGAGGTGGACGTAGATGTACAGGTGGAACGATATGACCGTCTGCAGGCACGATATCTTACAACAGGCGACTTCGCTGCTCTTCAGAGCATGAACACATCGTATCCTATGGAGACGCGAATGCTGATAGAGAATGTCCTGCAACTTGGCACCGTAAACCAAGAGGATATAAACGAGCGCTTCCTGAAGTTCTACCAAGACACGACATTACAGACCATCATAAACGACGTTGAGGCACAGTATGCAGACATGAGTGATGTCAATGACGAACTGACACGTGCCTTCACGCAGATGCGACAATATATCCCCGATGTACGTGTCCCTGTCGTTTACTGCCAGATAGGTGCTCTCGACCAGAGCATCATCGTTGGGGACAGCGCCGTAGGCATATGCCTTGACAAGTATCTCGGTAAGGACTACCAGACGTATAAGCGCTTCTATCCGGAGCATCAACGTCAGACGATGACGCGTGAGAATATCGTTCCGGACTGCCTGACCTTCTATCTGCTGTCGCTATACCCGCTTCCTAACTTCGAGACAGCATCACAGGAGGTGCGTGACAATCACATCGCACGCATACTATGTGTAGTAAACAAGCTGCTCGGAAAGCAGTTCTTCACGCTCCCTGCTGTAAAGAAGGTTGAGCAGATGATGCTGAAAAATCCTAATGTGACTATCCAACAGCTGCTGACAATAAACAGTTAACGATTAGCAAGCAACAGCTAACGATTAACAAGCAATAGTTAGTGGTTGTGATATGTTCTACGGACTTATGTTTGCAGGCTATTGGTAATCAGAATCAGTAATGTCGTTAATTGGTAATCCCGTTAGCTCATTAGCCCGTAAATAAGCCAATGGCAATCGTAATTCGTTAATTAGTAGTGACTTCACTAATCCACATTCAATCGTCATTCGTTAGCTCATTAGCCCGTAAATAAGCCAAAGGCAATCGTAATTCGGTAATTTGTTAATTCGTCAACTCGTTAATTTGCTAAAGGTAATCGTATTTGTTAATAGTTTACTGTTAATTGTTAATTGACATAATGAAAAACTTCCTGATAACACTCCTGACACTTTTCTCTCTCTCTGCTATGGCAGGTAACCCAGTAACACTTGATGATGTAGTGCGTGGTACGTTCCGCGCACAACGACAGATGTCAGTAACTCCGATGCCCGATGGTGAGCAATACGCATGCTTGTCAGATGGCAAAGTGCTGTCATACAGTTATAAAAGCGGTAAGCAGACGGCTGTGTTGTTCGACCCTTCGACAGCTCTTGGCGAGAAGATTGAACGCGCCGAGAGCTTCATTCTCTCTCCTGACGGCACTCAACTGCTTATAGCTACACAGGTGAAGTATATCTACCGCCGCTCATTCTCTGCCGTTTGGTATATATATAATATAAGGTCAAAGCAGCTGTCACGCCTCTCTGACTACGGTCCGCAGCAGTCGCCGGTATGGAGCCCTGATGGTACACAGGTGGCATTCGTACGCGACAACAACATCTATCTTGTCAAGCTGCTCTACGACAATGCTGAGAGTCAGGTGACAAAAGACGGCAAACGCAACGAGATAATAAACGGTATCCCTGACTGGGTCAATGAGGAAGAACTTTCACTCGCTACATCGATGTGCTTCACAGCTGATGGTTCGCAGATATGCTGGATAAAGTATGACGAGACAGCCGTTAAGACTTACGACCTCCAACTCTTCAAGGGCATGAAGCCAGAGCGTACCGAGTATGCTGACTATCCTGGCAAGTACTCATACAAATACCCTAAGGCAGGGCAGGTAAATGCTAAGGTTTCGTGCTGGAGCTTCGACATAAAGACAAAGAAGACGGTACAGATGCAGGTGCCACTCGATGCCGATGGCTATATCTGCCGACTCTTCCCGACAAAGGACGCACAGAAAGTTCTCGTCATGACTCTTAACCGTCATCAGGACAAGATGTGCATCTACGCTGCTAATCCACGCTCTACCATAGCCCAGCTTATTATCACCGAGCAGGTTGAGAAATACATCGTAGAGGCTGCATACGATGCTATCTGCATAACAGACAATAACATCCTCATGCTCTCCGACCGTGACGGATACCGTCATCTATATCTGTATAGCATGAACGGAACATTGCAACGCTCTGTCTGTCCGCAGAACATTGACGTCACAGCCCTATACGGTTACGACGACAAGACTGGCGACATATTCTACCAGGCAGCACCGACACCGCAGACACGTCATATCTATGTGTCGCACAAGAATGGCAAAGTACAGCAGCTCTCACAGCGTGAAGGCACGAACGCCGCTACCTTTGCCGCTACCTACAACTATTATTTCAACACATGGTCTGACCGTAACACACCATACGTCTGTACGTCAAACACCCGTGATGGTAAGGTCATATCGACGTTGGTTGACAATAAAGATCTGTGCAACAAGCTCTCGCAGTATGACATTCCTAACCGCGAACTATTCTCATTCACTACATCTGAGGGTGTAGAACTTAACGGATATATGCTTAAGCCGGTAGGTTTTAATCCGTCAAAGAAGTATCCTGTCATCATGCATCAGTACAGCGGACCCGCTTCGCAGCAAGTCGTTGACGCATGGAGCATGGGCTCTTGCGGTGAGGGATGCTCTTACGATGCCTACCTTTGCTCACTCGGTTTCATCGTCGTTGCTGTTGACGGACGCGGCACCGGAGCACGCGGAGCGAAGTTTGAGAAATGTACTTACCTCAATCTCGGTGTCCTTGAGTCGAAAGATCAGGTAGAGACAGCACTCTGGTTGGGTAAGCAAAGCTATGTCGATAAGGACCACATAGGCATCTGGGGATGGTCATACGGAGGCTTCAACACACTGATGTCCATGTCAGAAGGCCGTCCGGTGTTCTATGCCGGCGTTGCTGTTGCGCCTCCTACGTGCTGGCGTTACTACGATACGATATACACCGAGCGCTTCATGCGTACACCGCAGGAGAATCCTGACGGATATGCTGAGTGTCCGATAGCCCGCGCCGAGAAACTTCACGGCAAGTTGCTTATCTGTCATGGCGTTGCCGATGACAATGTTCATCCACAGAACACATTCGAGTACAGTGAGGCTCTCGTACAGGCAGACAAGGACTTCCGCGAACTGTTATACACCAACCGCAACCACAGCATCTTCGGCGGTAACACGCGTAAGCATCTGCTTCGCAACGTCACCCAGCATTTCTTGGATGCGCTGAAGACAAATAAATGAAGAATGAGGAATGAAGAATGAAGAATGATGATTACCATTGACTTGTTTACGAGTTAACTAATTAAGAACTATGATATGACTACTTGCTCATGTCTGCAAACGAAAGGTAATCCTCATTCTTCATTCTTCATTCCTCGTTCTTCATTTAAGAAGATACTTCGTTCTTAAATGTTAATCATCGACCATATACGTCAAGTGAAGATAGCCCTTGTAACAGCGGCTGTCTTTATAGCTGCGGCATCACTTGTGGTGTCGCATTTCTTGGTTCGTGACCTTAAGATTGAGGAGCAGAACAAGATGGGAGTATGGGCCGAGGCTATGCGAACGCTGAATACAGCCGACGAGAATACCGACCTCAACCTTGTGCTTCGCGTCATCGACGAGAACAATACCATCCCCGTCATCGTTACCGACGAGAAGGGCAACGTACAGACATTCCGTAATGTCGAGGTAGATGCTGACAACGCTGCCGATAGCACGGCCGTGCTGACACAGATGGCCCACCGGTGGCATAGGGTAGGGCAGAACATCCGTATCGACCTCGATAGGCATTCGTACATTAATGTCTGCTACGACGAATCGCTCATGATAAAGCGCCTTGAGATGTATCCTTACGTTCAGCTTGGTGTCGTCATGCTGTTCGTCGTCATAGCTATCTTTGCACTTATGACGTCAAAGCGTGCTGAGCAGAATAAGGTATGGGTGGGCCTTTCGAAGGAAACGGCACACCAACTCGGTACGCCTATATCATCACTTATGGCATGGACGGAGATACTGCGCGAGACCTATCCCGACGATGACCTTATCCCCGAGATGGATAAGGATGTCAAGCGTCTGCAGCTTATTGCTGACCGTTTCTCGAAGATAGGCTCTCTACCAGAGCCTGTCGAGACGTCGCTGACGGAGGTGATGGATAACGTCATCGCCTACATGGACCGTCGTACGTCGCGCAAGGTTGTTATGATACGCGATTTTCCGGCAGAGGATATCGTCGTACGTCTTAACCAGTCGCTCTTTGAGTGGGTGATAGAGAATCTCTGCAAGAATGCCGTTGATGCCATGGAAGGTACCGGCACGATAACCATACACATGGAGCAACAGGCGCAACGGGCCATCATTGAGGTCACCGATACAGGCAAAGGCATCCGTAAGAAAGACCTCTCGAGCGTCTTCCGGCCTGGCTTTACAACCAAGAAACGTGGCTGGGGACTCGGTCTTTCGCTTGCCAAGCGTATCGTTGAGGAATACCATCACGGCCGCATCTTTGTGAAACACTCAGAGGTCGGGGTAGGCACTACATTCCGCATTGAGATGAAGACGCAGGCTTGAAACCTACAAAACACAAAGATTAACTTAACGAATACAATCCCGTTCTCTAACGAATCCACCCCCATTTTTTAACAAATCCACCCCCCACACTAACTAACCCAATCTCTTCTTTGACTAATCTAAAACTATTACATAACTAATGAAGAAACTCTTTTCTATTTTCCTGCTCCTTTTAGCGAGCATCTCCATCTGGGCTGCAAAGGACTACACGCCGCAGCCTTACATATGGACAACACAGAGCAAGAACTCGTCAGAGTCGATGCCTTGTGGCGGTCATGACGTCGGTATGAATGTCTGGACGGAGGACGGCGATATCCTTGTTTATCTCTCGCGTAGCGGATTCTTCGACGAGAACAACACGCTGCTTAAGGCAGGACGTTTGCGTCTGCGTCTCACACGTGCTGACGGCACGCCTGTCTATACCTCGTCGGGCTTCTCGCAGACACTCAATCTTGACGAGGGATGCGTGTATATAAAGTGCAACGATGTCACAGTACGCCTATGGGCCGATGTCAAAGAGTCTGTTGTCTTTGCCACTGTCAACTCTAAATCAACCGTCAAGGCAGTGCTGTCTTATGAGTCGTGGCGATACAAAGACCGCCCGATAACGAAGGAGGCATGCCAGCAGAGCACATGGAAATGGCTCATCTCTGATGACACCATGACCTACGCCGACAGCATTAAGCCGGCAACAAACAGCCTTACCTTTGAGCATCACAACCGCAAGCAGACCGTCTTCGACTATACCGTACATACAGAAGCCCTCGATGCCGTAAAGGATCAGATTATCGACCCTATCGGCGACCTTGCTTTCGGAGGCCGTCTCACAGCACCGGCTTTTACATATACAGGAACCACTGACGGCAAATACTCTACCACCGACTACCGTGCTTGGAACTACAAAGCAGACAACCTGAAGTCGGCTGTTATCTCTGTTGAATTCATGTGCCAGAAGGGTGGCATTGATTTCAAAGCGTCTAAACCTCTCAGCTCTCGCCTCTCGGCTTCCGCTTCGCAGAAGCGCAGCGCACAATGGTGGCACAGTTACTGGCAGCGATCATACATCAAGCCTCTGCCGGCAACCCGCAATGACAGCGCAAGTGTGGCAGGTGCAAAGGAGATTGAGCACATCGCACGCAACTACGAGCTCTTCCGTTACATGTTAGGCTGTAACGCTTACGGCGAATATCCTACCAAGTTCAATGGCGGACTCTTCACGTTCGACCCTGTCAACGTACAGGACAACAACCCATTCACCCCCGACTTCCGCTGCTGGGGAGGTGGAACGATGACGGCACAGAATCAGCGTCTCGTCTATTGGCCTATGCTCAAGTCGGGCGATGTTGACATGATGGCATCGCAATTTGATACCTATCTGCGCATGCTTCCTGGCGCTGTGGCTCGTTGCAAGCACTATTGGGGCCATGAAGGCGCAGCATTTGAGGAGCAGATAGAGAGCTTCGGACTGCCTAATCCGGCAGAATATGGCGACCATACCCATGGCCAGGACCCAAGCTGGATGAACAACCTGTGGCTTGAGTATCAATGGGATACGGCCCTTGAGTTTGTTGAGATGATTCTTGAGGCAAACGAGTATGCTGGCCTGAACATAGACAAATACCGCGACTTCATACGCGAAACGGTGTCCTTCTATGATAAGCACTACCAGTATCTTGCTCAGAAACGCGGTGCAGCTGCGCTTACGCAGGATGGCAAACTTGTGCTCTACCCAGCGGCAGGCTGTGAGACGTACAAGATGGCATATAACCCGAGCAGCGTCATTGCAGCACTTAAGTACGTCACCTCGACACTGCAGCGTCATGGCGGACTTGCTGCATGGGGCCTCGACTCAACAATGGTGAGCCGCATTCCTGACATGCCTTTACGCCAGATAAACGGCGAGACATGCATCGCGCCGGCAGAGTCATGGATGCGAATACAGAACGAAGAGTCGACACAGCTATACCCCGTATTCCCTTGGCGCATATACGGCCTTGGCCGTCCGGATATCGACATCGCACGCAATACGTACTTCGATGACGACTGGGTGCAGAAGATGCGCTCGTCGAAGGGATGGAAACAGGATAATATCTGGGCACCGCTGCTCGGCATAACACATGATGCCGTGCGCCTATGCAAGGAGAAGTTCGCCGACGGACCATACCGCTTCCCTGCCTTCTGGGAGCCTGGCTTCGACTGGGCGCCTGACCATAACCGCGGCGGTGCTGCTATGATAGGCCTTCAGGAGATGCTTCTGCAGGAGAAGCCTGATGGCGATGTCATGCTCTTCCCATGCTGGCCGAAGGAGTGGAACTGCGAGTTCCGACTCTGTGCCACAGGCAATCGCACCATAGATGCTAAGATTCTCGATGGCAATGTCGCAGGAACCATCACCGCACCTGCCGGCAAGAAGTCCTCTGTAACGACACTTCCGGCACAGCAGAAGATTACCATCTTCGGCGACAGCTACTCTACTTTCGCAGGCTACATAACACCCGCTACCAACGAGCCATGGTACTACTGGCCTACCAACCCGAGCAAGACAAAGGGCAACGATGTGCTGCACCCCGACCAGACATGGTGGTGGCAGGTCATCGAACGACTTGGCGCGCGCCTTGAGACAAACAATGCTTACAGCGGATCGACTGTCGGTTACACCGGATATGTTGACCACGAGACGGGCAAGCATGCCAACTACAAGCCTCGCTCGTTTATAACACGTGCCCCTAACCTCGGCAATCCAGACCTCATCCTTGTATGTGCCGGCACCAACGACAGCTGGGATGGCGAGAAGCTCGGTGAGTATAAGTATGCCGACTGGACAGAGGATGACCTCTTCATGTTCCGTCCAGCGATGGCCAAGTGGTGTGCTGTCATGAAAGAGCTCTATCCGCAGAAGCGCATCGTATATATCATCAACTCTGACCTGAAGCCTGATTTCGTTGAGTCAATGCATACCATTCTGGAGAAGTACGGTATTGAGTATCTCGACCTGCGTAACATCGACAAGCAGTACGGCCATCCGTCAGTCAAAGGCATGAAGGCCTTTGCCGACCAGGTTGTGGAGTATCTGAAGAAGTAGGCATATGGCATCGCCTTCGCCATTAGGCGCGGGTGATGTTGTCACTTTGTATGGTTACTACTGCCACTTTGTGTGGCAAATGCCGCCAATGTGTGTGGCAAATGTCGCCACTTTGTGTGGCAAATGTTGCCAATGTGTGTGGCAAATGTCGCCAATGTGTGCAGATAGTAATGCCAGTGGTATTTGTCCGATATCGGATAAGCACTGTGTTACAGCACCAAAGGTTAGCTGTTATCATGCAAAGACTTAGTAATTGTTATGTAAAGACTCAGTAATTAAATAGTAAAGACTCAGTAATTATTCTGTAATTACTGAGTCTTTGTTGTTTTAGGCTATATACCTTGCCGTGTAACTTGCTACTTCTGACAGTGTAAGTCAGTGCTTCTGGGCTAACAAATCAGTGCTTATGAGTGAACAAGTCAGTGCTTCTGAGTGAACAAGCCAGTGCTTATGACATGCCTTAACGTATAGCGATGTCGTAGAAGCCGTAGAAATCGTTGGTGTCTTCCTTAGCTTCTGAGTCATAGATAGTTATCTTCTTGACATTGTTAGGAATAGCAGGGAATGTTACCTGGAAGTAGTAAGCCTTTGACGACTTGCCTAAGGTGATGCCGTTGACTGCTGTAGGCCATTCGGCTTTCTCGTTGCCCTGAGCGTCGGTGTAGGCAATGGCGAGAGTCTCAGGGATGAGGTATGAACCCTTACCGTCGAATGAGAAGGTGACTACGAGGCGGTCGTCAAGACGCTCAACGCAGAAGACATCCAGGCCCTTGCCATCGCAGTAAGCCGTTGTAAGCAACTCGGGATAGATGGTTGACTTACTGTAGCAGAGTGAGCCGGAGCGTATCCAGTCGTACATAAGGTCAGACTCGCAGCGTGTAGACATCTCCCAGCACTTTGTGCCTCCTGACGAATGGCCGATGTATTCGCATGAGCCATAGAGCATATAATAGAATGCTTCGCCGAGCGATGAGTTGTGGGTGTCCTTCGTTGAGGCTACCATCTCCCACAGTGTACGCCCTGGCTTGTTGCCATGATAGTCAACGGTCTTGATCTTGACATATTTGGTCCACTCCTTGTAGGTCTCTGTGTCGTAGCCCACCAGACGGTCGTCGAAGTCGGTAACGTCCCAGATATTGCCCCAACAGTCTATGTATGAATAGGTGTAGCTGTCGGTAACGTAGCGCGGAGTGCACTCAACACGGTCTTCAGTGAGATTTGAACCCCATCCTACCTGCAGCACGAAGTCAACGTCTTTCGCATTGTCTGCCCAGTCGGCGCCGCACAGTTTGAAGTAGCTGATGACCGGTTTTGAAAGCTCAAGAAATGCTTTGTCGTCGCGTTTGATATCTTCGTAGAGCGGTTCGACGCGGAATTTCTTTCCGTTGAAGTCATATTCGCCGATGGCGTGAACATCAAAAGTAAAGTCGTATTTCTTGCCTTCTGAAGGCAGAACGGTCAGCAGCATCAGCAGCAGGCAGACCATGAAAGGTAAATTCTTTTTCATAATTGTTACGTGTTATAATTTGTTTTGTTTTTTATTTTCGGTGCAAAGGTACTGAAAAATAATATTCTGTGACTTGTAATTTGTGAAAATGTGACGTACATATTGTGAAATGCTGGGGGCCGTGTCTTGCTGACGTGCCCTTTGCGTCTGTAGGATATGTCAAAATAATGGTTCTGCAAGAAAGCATTTGGTAGTGTATATCAAGTAGGTACTTCTTGTTTTTAAGTAAGGAAGTGAAAGAGTATGGAAGTGAAAAGTGAAGAGTCCTGCCGGCTTTATGTCAGCAAATTAAACTTCTTACTTTTCACTTCCATACTCTTTCACTTCCTTACTTGAACTATCACAAATAGGATACCGTCCACACAAAATCCAGTGGAACCCCAAAAAATAATAGCCGCCCATGTTTGTGGACGGCTATTATTGTACGTGTATCTGTATGTCATGCAAGGCTTTCTGACACTATGTTAGTTGCCATTTTGCTGAATATCAGCGTCTTTTGACATGATTCTGAAGGCGTGATGCTACTCAGCGTTGACCTCCTTCCATAGCCGGTCGAAGCAGCGGCGCAGGCTGGTGGGGCTGGCTATTGTCTCGCGTATCTGGCGAAGGTACTCCTCATTGATTGAGCCAGGAATCCATAGCTTGATGTAACCGTGTGAGGAGTATTTCTCGTTGAGATGCTCGGCAAAGCGTGTGAAGTGTTCCTCGGCTGTCTTTTCGGGATAATGGTCAAGTCCGTACTCTATCGTCCGGCGCATGATGGTGTCGGGTTCAAGCTCGCGATCGGCCTCGGCAACAATCTTGCCATAGATAGACCGCGGGGCTTTGGAGGCAGATGCTCGGTGGTCTTCGACGGCCTCTTTCATTATCTTTATCTGCTCGGGGGTGAACCATCGTCTGAGGCGGTTGTCGGCAAGCAGAATCTTTCCGCTGGTGAGATGGTGTATGGCACGGGGTCCTTCAAGCCCGAGGTCGTGATAAGCTGCTGTGACATACGCCATGTCTTCATCAGCACCGACCTTCTGTGCGAGGCGCAGCGAGTTGTTGATGACACTTGTGACGTGACGGAGCTGGTGTGCTCTGTCGAATGCTGAGTAGCGTGGCAGTATCTGCTGCTCTACGAATGACATGATCTCGAGTGTTACCATAAATTGCCTAACCAAGCCTTCCGGATGGGAAGGATGTAGCCTAACCAAGCCTTCCCAAGGGGAAGGATGTTTACATGTTATACTTTTTTGCGAAAAAGCCTAACCTTGTCAGCCTTTGATGGTAATGAACATCCTTCCCTTTGGGAAGGCTTGGTTAGGCTATCTCCTTAGTTGAAGAAGTTCCAGTTGATGCCGAATCGTAGCGTACGCCCAAACTCTGGGTAGTGTGGCGTGAAGAAGTAGTTGCCTCGGCTGCCCTGGTTTATGTGCGTCATCATTATGAAGAAGCGGCATGACTTCAGCTGGAAGTTGGCATAGACGTCACACATTGGGTAGTTGCCCACCTTGGTACGTATTGCCTCATTCTCCTGTATGACGTATGATTGCAACTGCGGACTGTACTCCGGTGCATAGTATTCGGTGAACCATCGGCAGTCAACTCCGAAGTCAGTGTTTAGCACGTGCGCTATCTTGAAGCGCAGGTAGAGGTTCGAATAGACATTGAGCTTAGGCAGTGGCAGTACTACGTCGTCTGTAGAGTGCTGGAAAGTAAGTATGTTGTCCCAGTGTAGTATGCCGTAATGCAGATTCTGATACAGCTGTGCCGTGATGACCTGGATGTTTGATGCCTGCCGTGGTGATATTGTAACGCCATTGCGTAGGTATTTGGTACTTGTCGAATCTACAGTGTATGTCGTACCGAGATATGTGTAGTTTGTCAGGTTGTCAACGGCCACGCGAATACGTGTCTCTGTGCGTTTGAGAGAGAGATTGCCTTCAAGATGTGTGTGCGTAATCTTTCCGAAGAGGCCATCGACATTCCAGCGGAAGTGTCGTGACCTGTAGTTCGTTATGTAAGGGTTGGGGTTGTCAAGGTGGAAGAAGCCGCTGGCGTCAAGGCGTATGGTGTCACCGAGGAGTGGGAAGTTGAGGTCGATGTTACCATCTACGCTGACACGTCCTATATCTGTTCCTGCTACGCAGAATCGTCCTATGACGTCGAAGTGCAGGGCTTTTCCCTCACGTTTAGAGAGTTCGCCACCGATGAGTACATTGTTCTTGCTTATCCTCCTCAGTATAGAGTCAGACTCAAGCATGGTGTAGTTCTTCATCTCGTAGGTACCGAATATTTTCAGACCGGCTTTGACCCACTTGTTGAAGCCTTCGAGCATGGAGATGCCGAAGGTGTTGGTGAGGTTGAAGTGCTTTGTGTGGTCAAGAATGGTATCGGTCTTCAGTGTGCTGTAGTCGCTGCGGTAATATTTCTCAGATACCTTGTTGCCTTGGTAGGTACGGTCGTATAAGTCGAAGTTGACGGTATGGAAGAAGCTGGTGACAGGAACGTACTCGTTCTTCATAAACTCGTCGTCTGCTTTCTTCTTCTTTTCAGCCTCTGCTTTCTGCTTTGCCTCTTCGTCAGACATGGCCATGCGCGTCGAGTCTTTGACCGCAGTGGCTCCCATGGCAGGCTCGTCGCCAGCGATGCGTGCACCGTCAGGACGTCCGGCAGGTGCTTTGTCAGGCTTCTTGTCGCGTCGGCTTCGTGGTGAGTCGTTAGCATCATCGCGTCCTTCTTCCCGCGCCTTCTCGTTTGCTTCGCGCTCGGCCTTGTCCTTTGCCGCCTGTATTGCAAACTGCTTCGCCTTCTTCTCGTCTTCCGTCATAGGTACTTTGCGGTTGAAGCCAAGACTGTATCGGTGTGTGAAGAAGATGTGCTGGTTGTTGTTGTAGTTGTAGTTGTAATCAAGGACGGTAGGCTTCTCCTTGTCAGCATAGCTTTCGGTGAGTTTCTCGGGATGCTTGACGTAGTCGTCGTCTGTTAGTCCGCCGTTCTCTGATTGCTTCTGATTGTTGGTGCTGAAGAGCATGTGCGCCTGATATTTGTCACCGAGATAGCTGCCCCACATGGTGTAGTTGAAGTGCGCGGTATTCTGGCTGGCGTATGTACCCTTGGCATAGAGATAGTCAAATTTGAAGCCTACACCGAGTCGTTTGTTGGCATTGACAGCGAAGATAGCTTTGATGCGGTCTTCCTCACCTCCCGAGTTGTACTGCAGGTTGGTGATTGGCGAGTAGGTGTTGGTAAAGTGGAAGTCCTCAGGGCGTACTATGAACCCTGTGTATCCGTTAGTGAATATGAAGTCATCACCATCCTTACGGTCGATAAAGATGCGGTTAAGCTGCGGCGTTCCGTTGTTACCCAATGCGTTGTACTGACCATATAAGCCTGTCGCGAGGTTTGTGTTCATGCGCAGGTATGACGTCGTGTCGGGCTCAGCAGGCGTACGATCGCCTGTGAGCGGATGTACCGTCCACACCTTGATGCCCTTTGGAATCTCCTTGTTGTGATTTGTTGAATCACGTTTTCCGTTGGCATTGTTTGTCATGCTCATACTGCCATCAGCATTTGACGCTTGTTGGAACTGTGCAAATGTGATGGTCGTGCAGGCTAAAAGGAGTAATGTGATGAGATATCTGTTCATTCTAACGCTTAAATCTTAGTACACATTCTGCCATCTTGAAGAACATTGCTGTCATGATGACAAGTATGCCAAGGGTCGGTTCTGGCTGGAACCAGTAGAGCAAAGCACCGATGATGGCACCGATGATGAATACGATGTTCAATATCTGGCGTATTATGAACGCCTTGCTGCGAGGCTCTTCGTTCTCCTCGCCTCTGTGATGTACTTCCATGTTTCTGTATGTTTTGGGCTTTTCCTCGATTCTCTTTGCGAAGAGAATAAGTTGTGGCAACATTGTGGTTTGCTTCAACTTGGGAAATGCAGGGTAATGTGTTGGGCATTAAATATTTGCATATCTAACGCTTCATATTATGGCTTGCCAGCCTTATGTCGTCTAATCTTTCAGCCTTGATGCTATGAATCCGAACACTTCGTCCTTGCGGTCGATGGTCTTTGTGCGGAACTTGCTGTTCTGACGATATAGCTTTGTGCCTTTCTTGTTGATGGCTTCGCGGTCTGTTATCAACTCTTCGGCCTTGTATGTGGCTTCCGACGAGCGCCCTTTCTCATAGAGATAAGAGATGCGCATCATCTACAACGTCACGCTGCGGTCATAACATTGGGCTATGAGGGTGTACTTGACGTCGGTGAAGTCCTTGGCGATGGCAGTGCTGGAGAATATCATCTCCTCGTCGAAAGCGGCTGCTATGATGTGCTCATGCTTATTGACGACGGTGATACGGCTTGTCTCGTGCTGCTTAGACTCTTTGGTTAAGGCTGTGATGGCCCTGATGGTACGTTCGTAGAGTGAGTCGGCAGAAACGCCAGATGCCGCGAGTGTTGTCTCAAACACTACTCTGCCGTCAACTTCAGGAACTGTTCCGGCGGCATATTTGGCATCTATCTCCGATACGACAGCCTTTGCCTGCCCCATGTCAGCGGTTTTGTCATTGCTCGTTGCAGATGCCTTCTTCTGCTTCTTTTCTGTCTTCTTGGGCTGTGATGATTCAGGAAGTGTCCATTCAGACTGCGCCATTGCGAAGCATGGAAAAGCGAGGAAAGCGGTCAGTAATATCTTCTTCATGATGGATACTGCTTTGTATTGATTGGTTCTGCGGATAATTTCAGAGGATAGTTATTCGTTGAGAAGGAACTGTTTGAAATCTGCGAAGTCGCGTGTCATCTGTATTGACTGCTTCTCACCCTTCATGAATGCCTGCAGCTTAGCAGGTATCTCGATGTCCGATGAGAGTATTCCATCCACCGTATCCTTAAACTTGGCAGGGTGAGCTGTCTCACAGAAGACGCCAACCTCATCTGGCTGGAGCAGGTCTTTCAGTGCTTGATAGCCGCAAGCACCATGAGGATCAAGGACGTAGCCTGTCTCGCTGTAGCACTGACGCATAGTCTCTGCAATCTCCTCATTCTTGTATGTGGCGCCCGAAATATCAGCACAGATGGCCTCGTGGTCAGCCTTGTAGAGGTCGTAGATGCGTGCGAAGTTCGATGGGTCGCCCACATCCATGGCGTTAGCAATAGTCTGTACTGATGGCTTTGGATTATACTCGCCTGTCTGCAGATACTTGTAGAAGATGTCATTAGCATTGTTTGCTGCTATGAAACGCTTCACAGGGAGTCCCATGCGCTTGCCGAAGAGTGCCGAGCATATATTGCCGAAGTTGCCCGATGGTACGCACATGACGAGGTTAGAGGTGAGAGGTGAGAGATTAGAGGTTAGAGGTGAGGGGTTAGAGGTTAGAGGTGAGGGGTTAGAGATGAGCTTACCCATCTCCTTCATGCGAGCGTATGCATTGAAATAATAGAAAGCTTGCGGCAGGAAACGTGCCACATTGATGGAGTTGGCAGATGTCAGCTTCATGTGAGCATTAAGCTCTGCATCCATGAAAGCTGACTTTACGAGTGCCTGACAGTCGTCGAATACGCCGTCAACCTCAAGCGCTGTGATGTTCTGTCCCAGTGTCGTGAACTGGCACTCCTGTATTGGGCTCACCTTTCCTTTAGGGTAAAGGACATAGACGTGTATGCCTTCAACGCCCAAGAAGCCGTTGGCAACGGCAGAGCCGGTATCGCCTGATGTCGCAACAAGTACGTTAACCTGGTTGTTCTTGTCAAGCTTTCCTTCTTTCTTGAGGAAATACTGAAGCAGTCGGGCCATAAAGCGAGCACCGACATCCTTAAAGGCCAGTGTCGGTCCGTGGAAGAGTTCGAGGGTGTAGATGTTATCTGTTACCTTCGCAACAGGACAGTCAAACTGCAGTGTGTCATAGACAATGGCCTTCAACGACTCAGCGTCAACGTCCTCTCCGAAGAAGGCATCGGCAACCTGATAGGCTATTTCCTGGAATGACAACTTATCGATATTGTCAAAGAATGACTGTGGCAGAGGCTTGATGCGCTCTGGCATGTAAAGTCCTTTGTCCTCGGCAAGGCCCTTGACAACGGCCTTTTCAAGTGTGGCAATAGGGGCTTTCTTGTTTGTGCTATAGTAGTTCATAATTTATTTTTTGCTGTTTTACGTTCTTATTTACTTCCTTATTTGATTTTAGTTGCAATTGGAAGCATGTGATGTAAATCACAAATAAAATTGTATAAATAATGTGTCAATCCTGCATACGCTATTTCTATCGGTGGATGTAAATCACAAATAAAATTGTATAAATAATGTGTCAATCCTGCATACGCTATCTCTATCGGTGGATGTAAATCACAAATAAAATTTTATAAATAATGTGTCAATCCTGCATACGCTATCTCTATCGGTGGATGTAAATCATAAATAAAATTGTATAAATAATGTGAGCATTGTCTTAAAATATGCAAGGTCGGCTCAATTATTGTATTTTCATCAGTTCATGCATAAATTCGTTGAGGACAAGAGTGCCGTAAGCACCTTGCTTGACGCTCTCCTCATTGTACTCCTGCACAGTGTCTGGCTCGATGCCTTTGTACCAGATGATGAACGGTACAGGCTCGTTGACATGAATGCGGAGTTCGACAGGCGTTGGATGATCAGGAAGGACGGCGATGCATACAGGCTCTGTCATCTGACACACCTTATTATATATTGTCTCTATGAGGCGATGATCAAGGTAGTTGATGGCTTTCAGCTTAAGCTCAAGGTCTCCGTCATGTCCCGCTTCATCTGTTGCCTCGACATGCACGAAGACAAAGTCCTGCTTCTCAAGAGCGTCAATAGCCGCCTGTGCCTTGCCTTCGTAGTTTGTGTCGGCAAGTCCTGTGGCACCTTCAACCTTCACGATGTCCAGGCCAGCATAGTGTCCGATGCCTCGTATAAGGTCAACGGCACTGATGACACTTCCTGAGTTTACCTGCGGGTAAAGCTTCATGAGAGTATCCATGCTTGGGCGATATCCACCGCTCCAAGGCCAGATGCTGTTTGCCTGACGCTCACCCTTTGCTGCTTTTGCCTTGTTGTAAGGATGCTCAGCAAGAACTTTCTGCGAGCGTAGGATGAGGTCGTTGAGAATGTCGGCAGTCTCCTGTGCCGTCATTCTGACATGCTCTTTGCCATTGACATCAACATATATGTCGTGCTTGTCAGCCCATCCTTCTTCCGGTTTGACAAGCATAGGCTGCCATTCTTCGTTAGGATGATCATGCGGAGGAGCGCAGACAATGTGCTTGTTGCCATTCTTTATGACGAGGAGATGGCGGTATTGTATGCCCGTGATGAACTGGATATCGTCGTTGCCGAGTTCCTTGTTGAGTGCCTCGATGAGCTCCTGTGCATCCTCTGTCTTCAGGTTTCCGCCGTTATGTGTTACGAACCGTCCGTCGCCGAGTGTTATGATGTTGCATCGTATGGCAAAATCCTCGTTCGTCATCTCATAACCTATGGACGCTGCTTCCAACGGACCGCGGCCTTCATACACCTTGTCGAGGTCATAGCCCATAATCGCCGTGTTAGCAACTTCGCTTCCCGGCATGTAGTTCTGAGGCACGGTGACGAGCAGACCTGTCTTGCCTTCTCGTGCGAGGCGGTCCATTATAGGCTTTTCAGCAACCTCCAGTAGCGTCTTGTTTCCAAGACGTTCCACCTTATGGTCGGCCATTCCGTCACCTAATATAATAATGTGTTTCATGTTGTGTTATATATTAGCTATTGACATTACGTTTGCGAAGACACCCGCAGCAGTTACTGATGCACCGGCACCATAACCCTGTATGAGCATAGGATACTCCTTGTAGCGCTCTGTCGTGAGGAGTACGATGTTGTTAGAGCCTGCCAGTTCATAGAACGAGTGGTTCATAGGAACCGTCTGCAGTGATACGCTGGCCTTGCCATTCTCCATCTTTGCCACGAAGCGGAAGCGCTTTCCTTCGCTGTCAACCTGCTTGCGCTTGGCCTCAAAGTCAGCATCCAGCTGTGGCAACTTCTGCCAGAAGTCCTCTACGCTGCCTTCGAAGTACTCGTCAGGTACAAAGAGATGCTTCTCGACATCCTCCTGGTCAACGTGATAGCCAGCTTCGCGTGAGAGGATGACAAGTTTGCGGACGACGTCCATTCCTGAGAGGTCGATACGTGGATCAGGTTCTGCATATCCCTGCTCCTTTGCGCGTCGTACCGTCTCTGAGAACGGAACCTCTGCCGACAGCTCATTGAAGATGAAGTTAAGCGTACCTGACAGCACGGCTTCTATCTTCAGAATCTTGTCTCCCGAGTGTACGAGGTCGTTGATAGTGCCTATGATAGGCAGGCCAGCACCTACGTTCGTCTCGAATCGGAACTTAACTCCGTGGGTGAGAGCCGTCTGCTTCAGGCGGCAGTAGTTGTCGTAGTCAGACGATGCCGCAATCTTGTTGCAGGCGATGACCGATACGTTATGCTCGAGCAGCGACTGGTAGAGACGTGCCACATCAGCCGATGCGGTACAGTCAACGAATACGCTGTTGAAGATATTCATGTTCAGGATGCCCTCCAGCAGCTTGTCGGCATTGCTCGGCTCAGATGCATCCAGCAGCTCACGATAGTTGTTGAGGTCGATGCCTTCGCGTGAGAATATAGCCCTCTTTGATGATGCTATGCCCACGACGTTGAGGTTCAGACGGCTCTGCTGCTTAAGGATGTCCTGCTGATCGCGTATCTGTTCAATCAGCTTTCCTCCTACGGTGCCCACTCCGCAGATAAAGATATTCAGCACTTTATATTCTGACAGGAAGAACGAGTCATGGATGACGTTGAGCGATTTGCGCAGATATCTCTCTTCAACGACAAACGATATGTTCGTCTCTGAAGCACCCTGGGCGCATGCTATGATAGAGATTCCCGAACGTCCGAGAGCTCCGAACAGCTTGCCTGCTATGCCTGGCGTGTGCTTCATGTTCTCGCCGACGATGGCAACGGTAGCGAGTCCGCTCTCAGCAGCCATAGGGTACATGGCGCCAGTCTCTATCTCCTTTGAGAATTCCTCGTTGAGGACATCTATTGCCGCCTGTGCGTCCGAGTCCTTAACGCCTATCGACGTTGAGTTCTCTGATGATGCCTGCGACACCATGAATACAGATATTCCGTTGGCAGCGAGAGCAGAGAAGATGCGTTGGTTTACACCGATGACGCCCACCATTGATAGTCCTGTGACGGTGATGAGTGTCGTGCCCTTGATAGACGATATGCCCTTGATAGGCTTGTTGTCGTCGTCGATCTTCTCCTTGATAAGCGTTCCCGGGTGTTCTGGATTGAAAGTGTTCTTTACCTTTATAGGGATGTTCTTAACACAGACAGGATATATTGTCGGCGGATAGATGACCTTGGCGCCGAAGTTGCAGAGCTCCATGGCCTCAATGAATGACAACTGGTTGATGGTATAAGCCGACGGAATGACACGCGGGTCAGCTGTCATGAAGCCATCGACATCGGTCCATATCTCCAGAACCTCTGCGTCGAGCGCCGCTGCTACTATGGCGGCGGTATAGTCAGAGCCGCCACGTCCGAGGTTTGTTGTCTCGCCGTTGTTCTTATCCTTTGAGATGAAGCCTGGTATGAGTGATATGCGAGGCAGATCGGCAAACGTACGGCGTACGAGTTGGTTTGTGAGCTCAGAGTCAAGGTTATGCTTGCCATTCTTGAACTCCGTCTTTATGAAGTCGCGCGAGTCAAACCAGTGTGCGCCATCAATCAGTGTGGCACATATCTGCGATGACAGACGCTCGCCGTAGCTGACGATAGCGTCCTGCGTCTTGGGTGATAAGTCATGAATAAGGAATACACCGAAATAAATAGATCGCAGCTGCTCAAGCAGAGCGTCAACGGTGTTGAAGAGTTTCTCTCGTTTCTTTGTGTCGGTGATGATGGTGTCTATCATCTTGTGGTGGCGGTCAACCATCTGGTCGAACTCCTGTCGCCACTCCTCTTTCCCTTCTACGGCAAGGCGCGAGGTGTTCAGAAGCTTGTCTGTGATGCCACCGAGTGCGCTTACCACTACTACTACATGCTGCTCCTTTGCCTCGTTAAGTACGATGTTCTTGAGGCTGAGGATGCTCTCAACGGAACCTACGCTGGTTCCACCGAATTTAAGAACTTTCATTTTACTTTGTTTCTTTTACTTGGCTGCGGGTTAGTGTAAGGATGATGTCTGGTGAAACCATATCCTTTAACCTCTAACCTCTAACCTCTTTTTTAATGACCTCATACCATTCCCCGATACAAGGGGGGCGGCAGATGCAGGTTAAACTTGCGTGCTAAGATTGCTGCGTCCTGCCCTCGTATGACACCTCCCGACAACGGAGGAAACCAGCCGTAAGACACTTGACGGACAGTAAAATGCACGTTTCGGGCACAAAATTACAAAATATTTCTGAGGTAATAGTCGTTTTTTACAATTATTTATGTAATTTTGCAGAATAAATATAAAGAAACAGCGTGTATGCTGTAAAAATATCAAACAATGAAGACGTACCGTACAAGAGTTAGTGTTGGGCTATTGCTGCTTATTGCTGCGATATGCATACCATGTGCAATAGCCGCTTTAGTGGCTCACGACATAATGAGAACCATTATGATAATAGCTGTTGTTGCTGTTATTATCGGCTTGCTGTTCAGCATCAAGTATGTCATTGACGGCGAGACATTACGGGTGTACTACCTGCCATGGTGTCACACAGACATAGACATCAAGACCATCACGAAGATGGAACGCAGCCACAATCTCATCAGTTCGCCGGCGGCATCGCTTAAGCGCCTTAAGATAAGCTACGGCAAATGGGACTCCGTGCTTGTCTCTCCAAGAAACGAGGATGACTTCATTGACACTGTAAACAAGATAAGACATAATTCTGACCAATAACCGGCAAAAGCCTGTAAGCATATGATTAAGGAACTACAAGTGCGCGTGTTGCCACAGACGGCGGCAGACATGCGCCAGCTAAAGCAATATCTCGGCCGTGAGAAAGCCATCGATACGCGTGGCATTCGCCATATTCGCGTACTGAAACGCTCTATCGACGCGCGTCAGCGACAGGTCTTCGTGAACCTCACTCTGCGTGTCTTCATCAGCGAGGACCCTACAGATGACGAGTATGAACACATCGAGTACCGTGACGTGTCAGACAAGCCTGCCGTCATCGTCGTAGGCGCCGGTCCTGCCGGATTGTTTGCCGCGCTGCGTCTTGTGGAGCTCGGCATGCGCCCTGTCGTTGTCGAACGTGGCAAGAACGTGCACGACCGCAAGCGCGATCTGGCACGTATAAAGAGTGAGCAGGCAGTCGATCCGGAGTCGAACTATAGCTTCGGCGAGGGTGGGGCAGGTGCTTATTCAGACGGAAAGCTATACACCCGCTCGAAGAAACGTGGCAATGTCGATAAGATTCTGCGGGTCTTCTGTCAGCATGGCGCTCCGCTTAGCATCCTTGCCGATGCCCATCCGCACATCGGAACCGATAAGCTTCCTGGTGTCATTGAGGCCATGCGCAACACCATCCTACGCTCGGGCGGAGAGGTACATTTTCAGACAAAGATGACAGAATTGCTTATTGCTGATGGCAAAGTGACAGGTGTCATGGCTGGCGATAAGGAGTATCGCGGCCCCGTAATACTCGCCACGGGCCACAGCGCGCGCGATGTCTATCGCTATCTCGCAAAGGCTAACATACGCATTGAGGCTAAGGGAATTGCCGTCGGTGTGCGCCTTGAACATCCATCAGAACTCATTGACCAGATACAGTATCACTCGCGCCAAGGTCGTGGGCAGTATCTGCCGGCGGCAGAGTATAGCTTTGTCAATCAGGTTGACGACCGCGGAGTGTATTCTTTCTGCATGTGTCCGGGCGGATTCGTTATACCTGCTGCCACCGACAAGGAGCAAATCGTCGTCAACGGTATGTCGCCGAGCAACCGAGGCGGACGTTGGTCGAACTCAGGCATGGTCGTCGAGACGCGTCCCGAGGATATTACGGCGGAGGTGCTTCCTGACAATGGCACGCTGAGTGATGGCACCATGATACGCGATGACGACCCGCTGAAGATGATGTACTTTCAGGAGAAGCTTGAGCGCGACTGCTGGTTGCAGGGCAATATGAAGCAGACAGCACCGGCACAGCGTATGGCTGACTTCGTCAACAACCGTCTCAGCTACGACCTTCCGCGCTCGTCATACGCCCCAGGGCTTATCTCCTCGCCTCTGCACTTCTGGCTTCCGAAGCAGGTTAGCCATCGTCTGCAGGAGGGTTTCAAGATGTTCGGGCGCCGCAGCCATGGCTTCCTGACCAACGAAGCGCTATGCATAGCCACCGAGACACGTACGTCGTCGCCTGTCCGCATACTGCGTGATAACGAGACACTTCAGCATGTTGAGGTTGAAGGGCTGTTCCCTTGTGGCGAAGGAGCAGGCTATGCCGGCGGCATTGTCTCTGCCGGTGTCGATGGCGAGCGCTGTGCCGAGATGGTCAGCGAGTACCTTGCTGGCTTGTCATAATATGAGCGCACACTAATGATTTAATGCACTTGCAAATTGTTACAGGACTAACCAATCACTTAGCCGTAATATTATAAAACCATGTCTTTGCCCATCATGATTTATAATATTTTATTTGTGATTTAACTCCCTAACTTCACTTTGCTGCTAAGTGACGGTAAAATAATAAGTTGGTACGATTTGCCTCAGATTATGAGGCTATTTTGAGGCCTACTCTGAAGGAGCGTAGCGGGCTACGTGACTGAAGATAGGACTCGAAAGAGACCATAAGATGAGGTAAAGCGTGCAAACTTATTTTGTACCAAGTTATTTTTTTATCGTCACTAAATTATATCAAATCACACTTTCAATTGACTCTTTCAAACATTCACTAATATGCAGAATACACCTTTCAGAATAGGCATCATAGGTGCCGGATGGATTGCCGAGAAGATGGCTGTCACACTCGAAACACGGCCACATGGTTGCGAGGTCTATGCCGTTGCTTCACGTCAACAGGCTAAGGCTCAGGCCTTTGCTGACCGGTGGGGCATAGAGAAGGCCTACGGTAGCTACACCGAACTCGTTGAGGATGAGAATGTTGACCTCGTATATATAGCCACTCCTCATTCTCACCACTACGACCATGCCATGCTTGCCATAAGCCACGGTAAGCCGGTGCTTGTCGAGAAAGCGTTTACAGCCAATGCCCTGCAGGCCGAGAGACTCCTTTCGGCTGCCGAAGAACATGGCGTATTCATAACCGAGGCTATATGGACGCGCTACATGCCGTTGTCGATGAAGGTGAAAGAGATTATGGACAGCGGCATAATAGGCATTCCGCGGGTGCTGACAGCGACACTGTGCTACATGATGGAAACAAAGGAACGCATCGTCAGTCCTGACCTTTGCGGAGGAGCATTGCTCGACCTTGGCGTCTATTGCCTTAACTTCGCGCGCATGTACTTCGGCAAGAACATCACCAAGACCGTTACGAACTGCATCCTCGGACCTACCGGAATGGACATGCAGGAGAGTATCTCGCTGACGTACAACGACGGCCGGATGGCTAACCTTCAGTCAGGAGCACTCTGCCTTAACGATAGGCAAGGCATCGTAAGCGGTACCGAAGGGTACATACGTGTCGATAACGTCAACTGCCCAGAGGTAATTGAGGTGTGGCGTAACTACGAGCTCGTGGCAACCTACCGCAAACCTGCTGACATGATTACCGGATACGAATATCAGGTCTTTGAGTGCCAGCGATGCCTGCAGGAAGGACTGCTTGAGTCGCCAATGATGCCTCACGCCGAGACGCTCAGCATCATGCGGCAGATGGATGCCCTGCGTAATGAATGGGGTGTCCGCTATCCGATGGATGAGGCGTAGGTATCCACCGAGACGTCATCATGTGCATCTGACGGTGTCATTCAATGCATCTTACAGTCCCTTTCAATACATCTTACGGCATTAAAAACTCAACTTGATGATGTAAAGACTGAGTAATTGTAATATAAAGACTCAGTAATTGCGTTGTAAAGACTGAGTAATTGCATTGTGATTACTGAGTCTTTGCGACATGACGTGCTGCTTCTTGCGGTGTAATCAGTATTCATTGAGACCATAATCCGTAGCTAATGAGAAGTTGAGGTTGTGTCTTGCGGCATCCAAAACATATATCATGAGCTTAAGCCATGTACCTTCCTGACAACCGTAACAACCTGAAACAAAGTATATTATAATAACATGATAAGAAAGATAATAGCTCAGACACTGCAGCTCAGCTTACGGGCTGTAGAGAATACCGTAGCCCTTATTGACGAGGGATGTACCATTCCGTTCATCGCCCGCTATCGTAAGGAGCGGACAGGCGGACTTGACGAGGTGCAGATAGGCTCAATAGCAGCACAGTATGCCAAACTGAATGAACTTGCCAAACGTAAGGAGACGGTCATCAAGACAATAACCGAACAAGGCAAGATGACTGCCGAGCTGGAGGCACGCATCAACGGATGCTGGGACAGCACGGAGCTGGAAGATATCTATCTGCCATACAAACCGAAGCGCAGGACACGTGCCCAGGCGGCTCGCGAGCAGGGCCTTGAACCTCTGGCGCTGTCCATCCTCATGCAGCGCGAACAGCAACCGGAGCGTCTTGCGCAGCGCTTTGTCAAAGGTGACATTAAGAGTGCCGCCGATGCCATTAAAGGTGCACAGGATATCATTGCGGAGATGGTCAGCGAGAATGAGCTGACACGCTCTCGTCTGCGCGCCACTTTCCGTCGTGAGGCGTACATAACATCGAAGGTTGTCAAGGCGAAGAAGGATACCGATGAGGCTGCAAAATACTCTGACTACTTCGACTGGCAGGAGCCACTGAAACGTTGTTCGGGCAATCGCCTGCTTGCCATGCGACGCGGTGAGGCAGAGGGCATCCTGCGCATAAGCATCGCTCCGCTTGAGAGTCCTCAGAAAGGCGAATTCCATAACATCGCAAAGGGCGGAGCATTCAGATGGGGTGGCTCGAAGGCATGTATGGATTTGATAGAAGAGGCATGTGAGGATGCGTACAAACGACTACTCGTTCCGAGCATCGAAACGGAGTTTGCGACGATGTCAAAGCAACGTGCCGACGACGAGGCCATTACCGTCTTCACCGACAATCTGCGGCAGTTGCTGCTGGCAGCACCATTGGGTCAGAAGCGTGTCATGGGCGTTGACCCGGGCATCCGAACAGGATGTAAGGTCGTTTGTCTTGATGCTCAGGGCAATCTGCTGTACCACACGGTGTGTCCGTTGCGACTCCCTCAGAGGGGAAACGATGTCAATGCTCTTGTCGAGCTTAACAGGCAGTCAGCTGACGTATATTCGCGCCTCGTCAGGAAATATGCCATCGAGGCTGTTGCCATCGGCAACGGAACGGCGTCGCGCGAGACGAATGACATCATAAAGCATGCCGACCTCGGCATCCCGCACTATGTTGTCAGCGAGGACGGGGCATCGGTTTATTCTGCTTCGAAGGTTGCCAGAGACGAGTTCCCTGATGAGGATGTCACAGTACGTGGTGCCGTCAGCATAGGCCGAAGGCTAATGGACCCGCTGGCAGAGCTTGTGAAGATAGACCCTAAGAGCATCGGGGTGGGGCAGTATCAGCATGATGTTGACCAGGCAAAGCTTAAGGAGTCGCTCGACAGAACGGTTGAGAGCTGTGTCAACTCGGTAGGCGTGAACCTCAATACAGCATCGGTGCATCTGCTAACATACGTCAGCGGACTGGGACCGACGTTAGCGAAGAACATCGTTGAATACCGCAAAGCGAACGGCGCTTTCATATCGCGTGCGCAACTGAAGAAAGTGCCGCGACTCGGACCGGCTGCTTTCCAGCAGTGTGCCGGCTTCCTGCGCATCACCGGAGGGCGTAATCCTCTGGATGCGTCGGCTGTCCATCCTGAGAGCTATGCCATCGTCGAGCAGATGGCAAAGGATAGCAACTGCACCGTCAAGGAACTTATGTCGTCGGCCGAGATGCGCCGGAAAATAGATGTCAGACGCTACGAGGGAACAGCGTTGCCGTCGGGGGAGACCGTCGGAGAATATACTCTCAACGACATCATGAAGGAGCTGGAGAAGCCTGGACGTGACCCGCGTGCCGAGATAGAGACATTCGAGTTCGACGCTAACGTACATACTCCCGACGACCTCCAGCCGGGTATGGTACTGCCAGGCATTGTCACCAACATCACAAAGTTCGGGGCTTTCGTTGACGTCGGAGTGCATCAGGACGGACTTGTGCACGTCTCGCAGATGTCCGACCGCTATGTCAGCGACCCTTCGGAGGTTGTCAAGCTGCACCAGCATGTACGCGTCCGTGTCGTTGACGTTGACAAACGGCGCAACCGCATAGCGCTGTCTATGAAGGGAGTATGATGATATGACGGGCTGTGCGGCAGCAGCTTGCACCATTGGTGTGATGTTCTATAGTTTCTACGTGTTCTATATTTTTTAGAGCTTCTATATTATCTATGCTCCGCATGATACTGTTTGCGTCATTAGCCGAGTTATAGCCACCCATTAAAATGCTTCTACAAGAAAGAGATTGGGTAGTATATTTCAAGTGGCTACTTATTGTTTCAAAGTAAGGAAGTGAAAGAGTAAGGAAGTGAAAAGTAAAAAGTTAAGCTTGCAGGTACAATGCCGGTAGGACTCTTCACTTTTCACTTCCTTACTCTTTCACTTCATTACTTGAAATAACGTAAATAGGATATTGTCCACACAAAATCAAGTAGAACCTATAAAACAAACAAGCGTCTCACCCAATCAGAGTGAGACGCTTGTCGTATATGATAAGTATGTTTATTTCTTCTTGCGCTTCAAGACGATGATTGCAATAAAGGCGAGGAGCAGAATGGCAGATGCTGCGTATGCTATCGTCTCTGTCGTCTTTACCGTCTGAGGATGGAAGTCGAGGGCTACCTTATGGTTGCCGGCCTTGATGTTTATGGCACGAAGGACGTAGTTGACGCGTCCCATCTCGACAGGTGCTCCATCAACGGTTGCCGTCCAGCCCGGGTAGTATATCTCTGAGAACACGATGACGCCGCCCTTCTGTGAGTCTGCGTCATACTCCAGATGATTCGGAGCGTATGATGTTATCCTTACATAAGCCGTGCTGTCCTGTGCTGACGATGCGCCGAGCATCTGCTCGAACTGCTTGTCGGCAATAGCAGCATGACGGAGATTAAGCTTTGCCATGCCATCGAGCTCTTCGTTGGCGTTGCTGACATACTTGACGTTGTCAACATACCATGCGTTGCCCATGGCGTAAGGATTCTCAACAGGTATTGTCTGGCCACCCTGAAGCGGCAGTATGAAATACTTGGCGTTGAGCATATTAATAATAGGTGATGCCGTAGCCGGAACCTTTGACATGTCACCGCCTGCCTGGGCAATGGCCTGGAAGGTGGTCTGCATCTCCGGAGCGATATACTTGTCGATGAGCTCCTGATAGCGACGAAGCTTTGCGGCGTGGTATCCACCGATGGACTTGT
>R03__coassemble_122_pt1 | contig 49031 bp, 31 predicted proteins | sample R03__metabat2_low_PE_024 | metagenome-assembled genome bin R03 | reverse complement strand
GTCTCAAGTGTGTTGTTGTTAATTGTCTTCATAATTGTTTGTTTTTGTGTCCCGAGGGACGGTTAATAATGTTGATTAATAATGTTTGTTTTTGTTTTGTTTAATTGTTGTTTTTTCTTTTGACGATGCAAGGTTGGTGCAAGGCGAGAGCAGTGAAAGCTTGCTTTCATTGCCGAGCCGCAGCCCAAGCTCGCCGTGCATTTCCTAAATGCGACGGCAAAGGTACGGCGAAAAAACGGGCTGTGTCTTGCAATATGTGAAAAGAGAACGGACTAAATGTGAAGTGCACCGATTGTCCGCGTTTTTCATCGTTTGTCATGATTTTGGGCTGTATTTTATGCGTTAATTTATACGATAAGCCATCTTCTTCGTGATTAGTGTCTATGTGTTTCTCTGTATAAAGTGGTCTCTTATTATATAGGTAATATAGTATATAATAAAAGAATGAAGGATCTTACTGTCCCAATACATTCAAAGTTTATGTGCGCTAAAAAATCTTGACGCGAGAGATGAGTGTAATGTGAATTCTTCAGTAAATCAAGAAAAAGTTTGCAGAGTAAAAGAAAAATGATTACCTTTGCATCCGTAATCAATATTTCGAACACTATTATATATGGAAGATAAAAAGAATATAGGCCATGTCTTTGATGGAATAGCCGGCACATACGACCTTCTGAACCACCTGCTGTCACTGAACATTGACCGCTCATGGCGCCGTAAGACCATTGCAACACTAACACCATGTCAGCGCCTTCTCGACGTTGCCATCGGAACGGCGGATTTGTCGCTTGAGGTGATGAACCAGAACAAGGCGGAGTTTGTGCAAGGCCTTGACGTCTCGCAGGAGATGATGAAGATAGGCGAGGAAAAGGTTCGTAAGGCTGGTCTTGAAGGCAAGATAGCCTTCCAACTGGGCAGCGCTCTTGAGATGCCGTATGATAATGCTAGCTACGATGCCGTCACGTGTGCCTACGGAGTGCGTAACTTCCCTGATGCCGACAAAGGCCTGCAAGAGTTCTACCGCGTCATGAAGCCAGGTGGACAGCTTGCTATCCTGGAGTTCTCATATCCTGAGAATCCCATCATCCGTTGGGGATACGATCTCTTCTTCTCGCATATTCTTCCATTTGTCGGCCGAATCATAAGCCATGATAAAGGCGCATATACCTATCTCAACGAATCAGTAAAGAATTTCATGTGGGGTGAGGAAATGTGCGAGCATATACGCAAGGCCGGATTCAAGGATGTCAAGTTCCGTCCCGTGACATTTGGCATTACAACAATATATACAGCAAGGAAGTAGTTACAAGGTACGAAGTACAACGTACAAGGTTTTTAGCCAGAAGATTTATGAAGAAGATATTGCTTTGGGTACGTATTTGTCGGCCACAGACGTTGTTTGCATCGCTTGTGCCTGTCCTCGTTGCTCTGTATGTCGTAAGCCTACATGGGGACGTTGACACGTTTACAGGGATTGTGACGGCATGTTGTGCATTGTCTCTGCAGATTCTCTCGAATCTCATCAACGACTATTACGACTATGTCCGTGGCACGGACAAGGCCGGGCGTGCCGGCTTCAAACGTGCTCTCGCTGAGGGCGAGGTCAGCAAGCGTGCCATGCTTGTGGCATGTCTTACGGCAGCGGGCATAGCATGCCTTCTCGGCTTATACCTTATTTATATAGGTACATGGGTGATTCTTGCCATCGGTCTCTCGGCTTTGCTCTTTGCGTGGCTCTATACGGCAACCAGTCATTCGCTGTCATACCTCGGCATAGCAGATATCTTCGTGTTTCTGTATTATGGCGTTATAGCCAGTTGCGGAACGGCTTATCTGCAAGGAGCAACAACAGAAGTCCTATGGCAAGCGTTCTTTGCCGGCGGCGTCTGCGGACTCATCTCTATGTGCGTGCTACTGATTAATAACCTCCGTGACATTGCTGATGACCGTAGGGTAGGGAAGAGGACGCTCCCTGTCCGGTTCGGGAAACGCTTTGCTGAAGGACTTATGCTTATCGTTATATGTACGATGCCAGCTTTCGCATATATCGCCTATGGTCTCGGACTTGAAATGTTTATTATTTTCCCCGCGCTTTTGCTATGGATAAAGGTATTGAAAGCAAAAGGAACGGAATATAATAAGTGTCTTTTGTTTGCTGGCCTTTTGAATGTTATTTACCTCGTTTTGGTTGTGTTATAACTAAAAAAGCTTAAATTGTTTGTATTTTATTCAAATAATGACGACAATATTTGGAATAATTAAAAATATTGTGTATCTTTGCAGTCGTAAACAATAACAAACAACTACAGTAGCTTAACAACTAAATGAAAAATCTTGAAGAGAAACGTTCTGAAGCAAGACAGAGACTCATGAAATGCGGAGTGCGACCAAGTGCACAGCGTGTAGCAATAATGCAATACCTGTTAACTCACTATACGCATCCTACAATAGACGAAATATACAATAGCATCAGTCCGATAATACCGACACTATCGCGTACGACCGTCTATAACACGTTGCGAATGTTTTCGGAAGTAGGCGCTGCCCAGATGATAACCATCGACGACCATCACGTCAGTTATGACGGCAAGATACAGCCACATGCACACTTCGTTTGCCGTCGTTGCGGTACGATAAAGGATTTCCAGGACATTCCAGAGATTCCGTCAAAACATCCACACCGTATACAGGAAGGCTGCTTTATTGACGAAGTGCAGGTGTATTACAAGGGACTTTGTCCTGAGTGTCAGCAAACTAATTAGGTGAGAGGTTAGAGGTTAGGGGTTAGAGGTTAGGGGTTAGAGGTTAGAGTTGAGAGGTTAGAGCTTAGAGGAGAGAGGTGAGAGTATATATAGTAATAGAAACTAAGTAACTCGTAATTAATAAAATACAAAAACAAAAACATTATGAAGAAGAAATTTATCTGTGCCGTTTGTGGTTATATCTACGAAGGCACTGAGGCACCAGAGCAGTGCCCACTCTGCAAGGCTCCTAAGTCAAAGTTCTCTGAACTTAAGGAGGACGGTGAAGTAACTTACGCTACAGTACACACTATCGGCGACGGTAAGCTGCCAGGTGCTGACGAGGAGATGATCAAGGATCTTAACGCACACTTCAACGGTGAGTGCACTGAGGTTGGTATGTACCTTGCTATGGCTCGTCAGGCTGACCGTGAAGGCTATCCAGAGGTTGCTGAGGCTTTCAAGCGTTATGCTTGGGAAGAGGCTGAGCACGCATCGAAGTTCTGCGAGCTTCTCGGTGACAACGTATGGGACACCAAGACAAACCTTGAGAAGCGCATGCTTGCAGAGGAAGGTGCTTGTGCTGATAAGTTCCGTATCGCTAAGAACGCTAAGGCTGCTGGCCTTGATGCTGTTCACGATACTGTACACGAGATGGCAAAGGACGAGGCTCGTCATGGTGCCGGATTCCGTGGCCTCTTCAACCGTTACTTCGGAAACAAGTAAATCTGCTGTCTCTCTCCTTCTTCGTGTGAAGAAGTTGTGATGACTCATTGATAATCAACTTGGTACTGTGTTACTCTGTATGTGCATGACAATAAGTCAATTGTGCGATAGGAGTAATGTAGTACCAAGTTTTTTGTTATATGTGTCCAGTAAACGTGTTAGGTAGTTTGATGTTCGAAAGCCAGCAGAAGACAAGTCCAACGTCATGGCACCAATAATTCTATATGATACATCTTGTTGCCCCAAAAAGGGCATCTCGTCATCTCAATGAATATGTCTTATACAACAAAGACTCAGTAATTGTCGTGCAATTACTGAGTCTTTATTGTGTAATTACTAAGTCTTTACTTTGTGATTACTTAGTCTTTACATTACTGCGCGTATATTCTTGATGTGTTATCAGCTGCAGATGGAGTGTTGTTATGTAGGAATTGCAAAAACCTTCTGTGTGTAGAAACATTACTGATAAATATTGTTCGCTTCAGCTACAGCCCCATTTGGTCGCGGTTTTGAGAGTACATCTTCCTTTCAGACGTATGGTATGTCTGCTGTTATATTCCTGAATATCAGAATGCTCCAGGTATTTGCAGGACACCAATGTTTTTTATTATGGGTTCTATTAATAGAAGCTTAAGCTACTTCATAAGTTCTTCTTGCTGCCGGCATGATTCGTCATGGATGTCCGTAAACACTTTCTTCATGAACTCTGCAGACATACCTTTCTCTTCACCCTGCTGGCTACGCTTCTCAAGTATGGCATCAAAGCGTCCTTGTTGAAGCACAGGCATTCCGTGTTTAATCTTGTATATGCCTACTTCACGGCAGACATTCATCCTTTCGGCAAGAATCTCAACAAGCTGATTATCAAGGCTGTCTATCTTATCGCGCAGCTGACCTAACCCTACAGCAGGTTTGGCAACATCCTTGAGTGCCGAGCTTCTCTTGGCTATGTTATCGTGTATGAAGTCGGTGTAGAAGAGCAAGTCGTAGTGGTGGAGACAATCAGGATTGACGTTGGCACTTCTGAAGGCCGGGTTGTCATTCCATTGGCGATAAGTCTTGGCCGTTGTTTTGTCTGTGTTCACATACAGCATGTAGTCGCTTGTGTTGAGGCTCACCGTATGTTTGTGTCCGTTATATGTGAATGTTGCCGGTGTACTGTCTGTCCTCCAGTTGACAGGGTTAATGCTTGTAACAGCGCCCTCAGCGACACTACCCCATATTCCCTTTTGGCTTAGTGTGGAGTTGAATGATACAGTCACCCTCGGTGTCTGTTCGTCATTAGCTGGAACGATGTGCTTGCTGGCATCAAGCTCTTTCTGCGAGATACGGTATCCTATGGCATATGCTGCGATGAGTCTGCTGTATTGCTCGTCGGTCATGTGCTTTAGCAGCTCGAGAGCGAGCATTGCACCTTGTGAGAAACCGATGATAGCAAACCGTCTGCCGTTGTTATGGTGGCTCATGTAGTAGTCGAAAGCCTCGCACATCTCTCGGGTTACGGCAGCATACAGAGAGTCGTATGGCGCATTCGGATTTGTTACAGCGCCAAATGTAAACTGGTGGTAATATGGACAGAAGAAGTTGTAATCGCCCTTTGAGAAGTGCTTCTCTGCGTAAGCATCCTCTTCGGTCATGGCTGCTAAGTCGTTTGGTGTCAGCGTAGCAAGGAATGATTCTCGGCCATCGCTGAGTGTATCACGGATTACTTCGGTGGATGTGATGTAGAAGATGTCTGTCTTGTCATCGGCAACAGGTGTTGTCGCTTTGTACCACATGCTGGCTGATGACCATGTTGTGCTTTCCTGTGTCTCGGCTTGTGTATGTGTTGTCGTGCCGAAGCATGTCATGACGTTTGCCGCCAACAACGCAAGAATAGCAATGATAGAATGTCGCATATAGAATAATGTGTTGAAAGTCAACGTAATGAATGCTGTCAGTAAAGGAATTCTCTATATTATACTGCAAGAGTCTCTGCGATATCCATGAGCCATCTGCTGTCAACGTCGTCAAATGTTGAGAGTTGTTCGCTGTCAATATCGAGAACCGCTATAATCACTCCGTCTTTCCTTACAGGAACAACAATCTCGCTTCTGGATAAAGATGAACATGCTATATGCCCGGGGAATGCTTCTACATCGGGCACTATGAGTGTCTCTCCTTTCTGCCATGATGTGCCACATACTCCATGTCCTCGGCGTATGCGGGTGCATGCCAAAGGACCTTGGAAAGGACCGAGGACGAGCTCTTCGCCCATGACGCGATAGAATCCTGTCCATAGAAAGCCGAATGTCTCATGTATCATTGCTGCTACATTGGCCATATTGGCTATCATGTCTTGTTCGCCGGCAACAACAGCTTTTATCTGAGGCAGCAGCTCACGATATTTGTCTTCTTTGCTGCCATCTGATATGAGTAGATTCTCTGCCATGGGGTATTCAATAAGTTGTGGAAGTTCAATAAGTTATGGAAACTCGTAAAGTTAAAGGATAATACTTTTGTGTATTTGAGTTTGGCGGTTAAAACATACCTCCTTTAACGTCCTTGACTACCTGTAGGTGGGTTCTGTTTATTCGCTTTGGCAGATTTCGAATTTATTTTCGAGGTCAAAGTGTAAACTTCTTGAAGGAGTTATGCGGGCATAACGACTGAAAGAGTTGGCAGTTTGAACCGAAAAGAAACCGAAAGATGGCAAAACGTTACTATCTATAACTTAGTTTAATGTTGCGGTGGGAATTAATAGAACCCACCTGTAATCTGAAGCAAGTTAGGAACTTGTTAGAACGTTGGATTGTCAGTAGCAATACTCTTTACTGCCATGCACTCTGTCTCGACGAGCCAGCCAGGACGGCAGACGGGTGCAAGTACGATGACGTATGGCTTTCCAGGGAAGCGGTCGGCGAACATGTGGCTGACAATGCCGTAGTCGGCGATGTCACGCAGATAGACCGTCATCTCACAGACATCATCCCATGTGCATTCTGCCTCTCCAAGCAAGGCAGCGATGTTCTCGAGCATACGATCTGTCTGACGTACGATGTCCCCAGGGTGCACGATGTTGCCTTTGTTGTCTATGCTTGCCGTCCCACTTATGAAGACGTGTCGTCGGTCGCCATAGTCAGCGTAAGCTCCGCGTTCAAAGCTGACGCCATAATCGCTTGTACGGTTGAGATGGGTGGGAGCATAGAGATAATGTATCTGCTCAGGCGTAATGCCGTCAATGGCGTAGGTGTCCATCTGCACAAGAGCCTTTGCATTGGCCTGTTGTCCTGAGATTCCTGTCGATGCAATGAAGTGTGTGTCGGTGGTGAGGCCTTGGGTGAAGAATATCTGATTGCGGGCACGCACAACACCTGCGTAGTTGTTGTCTATGTCGCGTACAAAGATCCATGTGCGCAGACAGTTGTTGGCCAGCGTACATCCTTCCTGAGCCAGTTGCATGACATACTCGTTGAAGAGCAGACGCATCTGGCGTTCTGAGTCAGAGGCTGTGTTAGAGGCGCTGCCGTTCCATAGGTGGCGGTATCCACCGTGCTTGACCTCGTAGAGTCCGCTTTTCAGAAGGTGTGGGTTTACGTCAGTCATCATATATGCCCACAATGCCACCTTGCTGCCGTCGAGAGGACTTTGCTGTATGACAGAGAGCGCGCATCCTGAACAGTCGCTGTCGTACACCATATCAGCCTGATTGGTGGCATCGCTAAGGTAATAGCGCTTAAAGACAGCGTCATATCCGTTTAGCTGACCTTCTCTCAGCAATGTGTAAGTGTCAAGTATGGCGTTTAGCTGTTCATGGAATGAAGCCTCATAATTAGTGGCATGTACCATCACATGAGCTTCTCTCACAGCCGTGCCATTATCGTAGACGAACACCTCTGCCTGAGCGTTTGGAAAGTGGATTGATTGTTGCTGGTTTGTCATTTGTAATTTTCTTTTGAGTTGCAAAGTTACTGCTTTTATCTGACATCGCCAAATAAAACCAATAAATTCTTTGATGTGTATGACTGAAAAATGTCTTACCTCGTGAGTTTTTGGCAACGTTAGTCGGCTCTTGCATGCACTTCCGCAAGGTAAATATGTAAATCTTCGAAAGAGCTGTTGTCTTTGTAATGACCTACGATGCTGTGTTATGTAAAAACATGACTTGTGTCTTTTTATAGCAGACATTGTGTTTTGTAATATCAGACATTGTGTTTTGTAATAACAGGCATTGTGTTTTTTAATAACAGGCATTGTGTTTTGTAATAACGGGCATTGTGTTTTTCAATAACAGACATTGTGTTTTCTGATAACAGATATTGTGCTTTCTGATAACAGGCATTGTGTTTTTTAATAAAGGTAATATGGCAACTTTTACTCGTAGGTAATGTGTCTAAATATATAAAGCTACATACAAAAAGAGGGCGCACCGAAATAGATGCACCCTCTTTGTTGTATAGAATTCCTTGTTGTATGGAATACCCTGTTTATCAGATTGCGAAAGGATTCTCGCCTGGATAGAGCTGTCCCTCTGGGAGAGGAGTGTTGATGTCCTCTACGCCGAGGAGGTGGAGAGCCTCGAAGAGAACCTTGCCGGCCTTCTTGAATGCGTAAGCTCCATGGTGTGGGAATCTCTTCTGTACGAGTACGTGACGGTAGAAGCGTGCGAAGCCAGGTATACCTGCTACGCCGATACCACCGAATGAGCATGGGTCGATGTCAAGGAAGTGTCCCTCAGCGATGTAGCTGACGAGCTTAGCGTCAGAGTTAGACTGCAGACGGAACATTGTTGCTGCCGATGGCTTAATCTGACCTTCGAGAGTACCCTTTGTGATGTCCTCACCCATCAGGCGAGCCTGGATGAGCTGATACTTTATCTTGCAGTCCTTCATGCACTCTGAGCATGTGTTACCGCAGTGGAAGCCCATGTAGAGATCCTTCTTTGATGCGCCCTTGAGGTCAGCACCAGCAGGGATAACATCCTCAGGAACAGAGTTGTTGATGTCAAGGAGAGTAGCAGGCATCTCGGTAGCACACTCACACATATACTCTGAGAGAGCACCGTAGAGGTCAACCTCGCAGGCAACAGGAATGCCGCGGCCTGTCAGACGTGAGTTGACGTAGCAAGGTTCGAAGTTGAAGACAGGCTGCCATGCTGGCCAGCACTTGTTAGCGAAGACGGCATACTTCTGGCCACCGAGGTTCTTCTCGTAGTAGTCCATGAGTGCAAGCTCAAGCTGTGCGAGCTTAGGAAGTACCTCTGGATATGTATTGCGACCGCCGCAGAGCTCTTTCTCCATGTCTTTGGCGATAGCATCAATCTCTGCTGTGCGGTTAGCAACAGCCTCGAACTGGCACTTGAGGTCGAGCTCTGAGTTCTCCATAACCTCTACGCCGAGGTCGTACATTGGCTGGATAGGAGCGTTGCAAGCGAGGAAGTCGAATGGACGAGGACCGAAGCCGATAACCTTCAGATTCTTGACGCCGATGACAACGCGTGCGATGTCGCGGAAGTCAGCAATCTCCTTGACACCCTCTTCAGGCGTTACGTTAGGATATTCAGGGATATATACCTTCAGACGGCGCAGACCTACACTGTATGAGAAGTTCAGGACGCCACAGAGAGCATCGCCACGGTCGTTGGCGAGGTTTGCCTTGCCCTCCTCCTTGGCTGCTATCATCATTGCAGGACCCTGGAAGCGCTGTACGAACATTGTCGTAGGACCTTCAGGACCGAAGTTACCGAGGAACATGCAAGCTGCGTTGATGCCATTCTCCTTAGCCCAGTCAAGAGCCTTCAGCGTGTCATTCTCATTCTCGATGATGACAGGACAGTCATAAACATCAGGGACACCGGCCTTCTTGACTGCCTCCATGAGAGTAGCCAGACGAGCTTTGGTAAGTGTGATAGGGAAACAGTCGCGGCTGACGCCGACAACGCCAAGTTTAACGGTAGGTTGGTTAATCATTTTGCTTATAAGTTTATAGTGTTAATGTATATTTGTTTCTGCAAGTATGTTTTACAGAATAAGTCGTTAATTAGTTTTACGCATGCAAAATTAAGGAAAATTCTTTTAACCACCAAGCGTTTTGCCGTTTTTTTTCGCTTTTTATGTAATATACATACTTTTTTTACATTTCACGTTACGTATATACCTTATATATTAAGCCAATTGCATTACTTATCGTTTCTCTTACGCTAAATAAATCGTATGTACTACTATATCTTTTTCATGTTTCCTGCTTCCCCCGTAAATGACGGTTGATTATATTTTTGCCTCGTTTTTTTGGTGGTGTCAATTATTTGTTGTATCTTTGCACACAGATTATATACCATATTTAATTATCTAACTTAAATCCGACTATGAGAAAAATACTCCTATTATTGCTGTCAGCTATCATGCTGCCGGTAGCTACATGGGCGCAGGATGCATGGAAGACTACCTATCGTGAGATTGACTCACGCATCGTAGCACCGACATTCCCTGACAAGACCTTCAAGCCGTCTGTATCGCAGAAAGCGACGGCAGCCAAGAATCAGAAGGCTATCAACGCAGCTATCGCCAAGTGTGCTGCGAAGGGTGGCGGAAAGGTTGTCATCCCTGCCGGCAAATATCAGACAGGTGCCATCACGCTTCTCTCGGGTGTAAACCTCGTTGTTGAGAAGGGTGCAGAACTCGTCTTCGCCTTCGATCGCGACCTCTATCCAAACGTCGAGACACGCTGGGAAGGTCTTAACCTTATTAATTATCAGCCATGCATCTATGCTGTTGATGCCAAGAACATTGCTCTTACCGGCGAGGGTGTCATCAATGGCAACGGCTCAAACGAACGCTGGTGGTATATGAAGGGCTCAAAGGCTAAGGGCTATGCAGACAAGGTTGATGAGTGGCAAGGCACCGACGGCGTCGGTTCGCGTGCCGACTTGCTGAAGATGTCTGACAATAACGTGCCAACGTCAGAGCGTGTCTTCGGCAAGGGCAAGGGTCTCCGTCCACAGCTTGTCAACTTCGTGCGTTGTGAGAATGTCCTCATCGAGGGCGTTGAGTTGCGCGACTCGCCTTTCTGGGTTATGCATCCGTTGCTCTGTAAGAATGTCAGTGTCAAGAATGTTACAGTATATAACGACGGCCCTAACGGAGATGGCTGCGACCCAGAGTCGTGCTCAGACGTGCTCATCGAGGGTTGTACCTTCCATAAAGGTGATGACTGCATCGCCCTGAAGTCTGGTCGTAATGCTGATGGCCTGCGTGCAAACATCCCGTGTCAGAATGTCATCATCCGTAAGTGTAAGATGGCTGATGGCCATGGTGGCGTTGTAATAGGCTCGGAAATCTCTGGTGGCGTGAAGAATATCTTTGCTGAAGACTGTGATATGGATTCACCTAACCTCGACCGTGTAGTACGTATCAAGACAAACACATGCCGAGGTGGCATCAACGAGAATATCTACGTACGTAACATCCGTGTAGGCCAATGCAAAGAGGCTGTCATACGTATCAACCTGCTCTACGAGCCAAAGGAGATTGCAGAGCGTGGACACATCCCTACCGTTCGCAACGTTTATATCGACAATATCACATGTAAGAAGTCAAAGCACGGCATCATCATCAACGGCCTTCCTGATCAGGATGCTGTCTATAACATCAACGTCAGCAACTGCTCGTTTGACGGCGTGACGGCAAAACCTTTCGTACGTGAGAACCGCTGCCATGACATCTTCTTCGATAATGTAAAAGTCAACGGCAAGGAGCTTAACGCTACAGGTTCGGCTGTGCTGAAGGAGATGCCGTACAAGACATACTCTGAGTGGATGACCTACTCTGAGATGAAGCGCAATCCTAACCCTATTTACCTTGACTTCACTGACTCTGTCAAGAAGCCGAAGGGCAAGTGGAGCTATGTCATGGGCATTGAGCTCGAGGGTATGCTCGACACATACAAGCAGCATGGTGGCGATGCCATAAAGGATTATGTCATGCGCTATCCTGCACAGATGATCAGCGACGACGGCAAGACGACTGGCTTCAACTACGATGAGTTCAATCTCGACAACATACGTACGGCACACTTCATCTTCCGTGTTGACTCTCTCGCTCCGCGTCAGGGTGTCGGCCTCGCGTTGAAGGAATATTTCCGTCAGCTCATCAATCAGCCACGCACCGACGAGGGTGTCTATTGGCACAAGCAGATCTATCACGATCAGGTATGGCTTGACGGCATCTTCATGGGCTTGCCTTACAAGACGATGGCTGCACCTTACATGGTCAGCCAGGGCCTTACTGTTGCAAACAAGGGCGTTCCTGCCAAGAAGAAACTCAACAAGAAGCAGCAGGCTGCCGAGCTGAAGGCTTACTACGACGACATCGTCAACCAGATAACCATGACCGATGCACGTACCTACGACGAGAAGACAAACCTCTGGAAGCATGCGTGGGACTCAAAGCATCAGATGTTCTGGGCAGATAAGGTGACAGGACAGAGTCAGCACACATGGGCACGTGCCATGGGATGGTTCGCAATGGCACAGATAGAGATTCTTGATTATCTGCCGAAGGACTATGCACGTCGTCAGGAGGTCATCGACATGCTCAACAAGACGCTGCATGCTGTCATGCAGTATCAGGACAAGCGCACAGGCGTATGGTATGACGTCATGGACGTTAAAGATCCACGCAACTACCTCGAGTCGACAGCATCGTCAATGTTTGCATATTGCCTGCTGAAGGCTGCACGCCTCGGATATGTCGGCGACGAATGTCGTGAAGCAGGCAAGCGTGCTTACAATGGCATCATCAATAACTTCGTGCGTCAGGATGAGGACGGCACAATATCTCTCGCAGAAGGTGTCAGCGTCAGCGGACTTGGTCCTGAGAAGTCACCTAACCGCGACGGCTCGTTTGAGTATTACATCTCTGAGCCTATCCGCGACAACGACGCCAAAGGCGTTGGCCCATTCCTCTGGGCTTCGCTGGAGATGGAAAGACTGTAAGTTGAATCAGTAACTTATGCACGGTATAAGTGCTTGGTAACTCTTTTGTTATCAAAGCTCTACATGATTCTGTGCGTATAGTATCCTGTTTTGACGTTATTTCAAGTAAGGAAGTGAAAGAGTAAGTAAGTGAAAAGTGAATAGTCCTGCCGGCTTGATGCCAGCAAGCTTAGCTTCTTACTTTTCACTTCCTTGCTCTTTTTGTGCGTATAGTGTCCTGTTTTGACGTTATTTCAAGTAAGGAAGTGAAAGAGTAAGTAAGTGAAAAGTGAAGAGTCCTGCCGGTTTGATGCCAGCAAGCTTAGCTTCTTACTTTTCACTTCCTTGCTCTTTTTGTGTGTATAGTGTCCTGTTCGGACGTTATTTCAAGTAAGGAAGTGAAAGAGTAAGTAAGTGAAAAGTGAAGAGTCCTGCCGGTTTGATGCCAGCAAACATAACTTCTCACTTTTAACTTACTTACTCTTTCACTTCCTTACTTGAATAATATTTACCTGCTTGATATGTACTACACATGCTCTTTCTTGTAGAAATTACATGCAAACTCAGGTTAAGAAATTACCTTATTATACACAAAAAAGCAGTTTACCCAAAGTAAACTGCTTTTTTGTGTGATATGCTAAGCGATGAAAAATGATGTGAATTGATAGCATCTACTCTTTTCTCATCACTAAGATGTTGTATTGTTATTCTATCACACCAAGATCCTGGAATACCTCCTTCAGTATCTTTACCGAGCGGTCAACCTGCTCCTTGGTGTGTGTTGCCATAAGTGCATAGCGAACAAGAGTGTCGGTAGGTGCACATGCTGGTGGAACGACAGGGTTGATGAAGACACCACGCTCGAATGCCATTGATGTAGCGGCGAAGGTCTTCTCCATGTCACGGACGTAAAGCGGAATGATAGGCGACTCTGTATCGCCAATCTCAAATCCTTCCTCCTTGAAGCGTTTCAGGGCGTAGTTAGTGACGTCCCAAAGCTTCTCGAGTATCTGTGGACCTTCTGTCTTGAGAATGTCAAGAGCCTTCTGTGCAGCAGCTGTAGCAGCTGGAGTGTTAGAAGCCGAGAAGATGTATGTGCGTGATGTGTGACGCAAATAGTTGATAGTGTCCCAGTCGCCTGCGATAAATCCACCGATAGATGCCAGTGACTTTGAGAATGTGCCCATTATGAGGTCAATCTCGTCAGTAAGTCCGAAGTGGTCGCATACGCCACGGCCGTGATCACCGAAGACACCGAGGCCGTGAGCCTCATCGACCATGATTGAGCAGTTGTACTTATGCTTCAGCTCAACTATCTCTGGCAGCTTGGCAAGGTCGCCTTCCATAGAGAAGACACCATCGACAACAATCAGCTTGATTGCCTCATGTGGCAGCTTCTTGAGAATATTCTCAAGGTCTTCCATGTCATTGTGCTTGAATTTCAGCTGCTTAGCGAATGAGAGACGTCGTCCGTCAACGATTGAAGCGTGGTCTCGATCGTCGCAGATGATGTAGTCCTCACGCCCGCCGAGAGTAGCTATGACGCCTGCATTCACTGAGAAGCCGGTAGAGAAACAGAGAGCCTCTTCCTTATGTACGAAGTCAGCAAGATCCTTCTCTAATTTGACATGAATGTCAAGGGTTCCGTTCAGGAAACGGCTTCCGGCACATCCTGTGCCATACTGGTCGATAGCCTCTTTTGCGGCTTCGCAGATACGTGTGTCACCAACAAGTCCTGTGTAGGCGTTAGAACCGAACATCAGCACTTTGTGGCCACCCATGTCCACCTCTGTACCCTGCTTGCTGGTAATCTCACGGAAGTAAGGATACAATCCGTTTTCCTGCAGCTTCTGGGGGAGGCGGTATTTCTTGAATTTTTCTGTTAACTGTCCCATGTATTTAAATAGGTAGCTTGTTAAAATCTATTTCAGGGTGCAAAGTTAAAAAAAAAGTTCAACAAATTGCACAAAACATATAAAAAAGTGCATTTTTACTTAATTTATTTTCATTCCTAAGCGAATTTTATACTTATTTTTGTAATTTTGTACCGAAATTGTAACAGTTATGGCAAAGAAGAAGATAGTATTCATACTTAACCCTATATCTGGGACGACAAGCAAGGCAGGTATTCCGCATCTCATCGATACATATCTTGATAAGGAATTATTTGACTATTCCATCCGCGAGACGGAACGAGCCGGCCATGCTTCAGAGATTGCCCGTGAGTGTGCCGACCAGGGCGTTGACATAGTCGTTGCCGTTGGTGGTGACGGCACTGTCAACGAGGTTGCACGTGCCATTGTAGAGACGAAGACGGCCCTTGGCATTATTCCTTGCGGCAGCGGCAATGGCCTTGCCCGCCATCTTATGATTCCCATAAACGCTAAGGGCGCTATCACGAATATAAACAAATGTGTCATACACGACCTTGACTATGGCTGCATTAACGGCATGCCTTTTTTCTGTACATGCGGCATGGGGTTTGATGCGTTCATCTCGATGAAGTTCGCCATGGCCGGAAAACGTGGCCCTATAACGTATGTTGAGAATGTTCTGAAGGCCGGATTGTCATATAAACCAGAGACTTACGAGATAGAAGACGAGACAGGCACTGAGACCTACAAGGCTTTTCTCGTTTCTGTTGCCAACGCATCACAATACGGCAACGATGCCTACATAGCCCCTCAGGCGTCCATGAGCGATGGCATGCTTGACGTCATCATTATGGAGCCGTTCGACATGATACAGGCGGCACAGGTGTCTATTGACATGTTCAACAAGACTCTCGACAAGAATTCGCAGATAAAGACGTTCCACTCGAAGCACATACACATACACCGTGCTAAGCCCGGCGTGATACACTATGACGGTGACCCTATCATGGCCGATGCCGATGTCGATATCACCATCCGTGAGAAAGGCATCCGCGTCATTGTCAATCCCGACGCCGACAAGCGTCGCCGCCGTCCTACCAAGGTGCAGTCAGCATTCACTGAATTCATGAACACCATCCACGCAGCGCGCACCGAGGTCATCGATGCCGTTAAGGATGCCGGCGAAGGCGTTGCCGCTGATATCACGACTCACAAGCAGAAGGTGCAGAAAATAAGCAAGCAGATACAGAACAAGCTTAATATCTAACTGAACTTTCATTCCCTTTCTTTTTCTGTCAAGAATTAAAGAATTATAGAAAGTTACTGCAATCTTCACTGATTTGAATTAGCAAGAATGATAAGAGCATGACGTTAGTTTATGATTGAAGACGTCAGGACTTACTCATCAAGACACTAAGAGTAACGTATCACAGCGCAAGGTGTTAGCTGACACACGGTAAAGACTCAGTAATTATAATATAAAGACTGAGTAATTGTAGAGTAAAGACTCAGTAATTATAATATAAAGACTGAGTAATTGAGTGATAAGTGGTAGGCTTCTGTCGTTTAAGACTGAGCGTATTGTCATGTCATCTACAGCAGAACATGCCGCGCCCCAGTCTGAGTTGCCACTTCCACATGTAAGCAACAGAATCTCTCGCATTAGCCACAACAAGGCGAAATGTTACTTCAAAAGCATAATCCTTGACTATCAGCTTTTTATAAATCAAGAGCCCTGTTATGTTATCTAATAAGCAACTAATAATCTGATAAAATATACTCTTAAGAAAATCGATACATCTATGACAATACGGAAACACTTATTCACCATTATGCTGCTCATTGCTTGCAGCATAAATGTCATGGCTTATGATGCACAGCTCATCAGCACCGTTCCTACATCAGGACAGCAAGGCACGCTAAGCACAACATCCAAGGTACTGAAAGGCATGCCGTTCACACTGACCATGGAGGTGACGAACAATGGTTCGGCATCCTTCAACCAATGGGGCTCTGCCCTGCTGACCACAGGTTCGGCACCGTTCTCGACACCGAGTGATGGCTTTCAGGCATATCTGAAGTCATCAACGAATGGCGGAGTGCTCTATGTCACCATGGGCGGCGGAGGCTATACCTTCCGTAACGTACTGTATAACACCCCGAAGTTCTCGATGACATTCGTCTATGACGGCACGACGATGACGCTGACCGTAGCCAATGAAGAGGACAGCTATGATGCCTCTGCCCATAACAACGAGGCACAGACACGCACCGTGACACGCACCATGACCTTCGGCGAATACACTAACTTTTCTTATGCCATACCGAGTAATATCTCGGTCAGCAGCCTCAGCCTTGCCGTTAACGAACTCGACATACAGCAGCGCGCAACCTCTGAAATGGCACAGATAACAGGCACAGGCATCGGTTACCCTACTACCGAGGTGAGAGAGGAGATGGCAAAGACATCGCTCAGTAGCGATGCTGAGGCTCTCACACAGTACAAGACCCTCATTGACGTCATGAACGGCACTTGCGACATTGTCCTTCCAAACCCTTCCAAGGTATATTACATCTGCAAGGACGGCACCACATGGCTGAAGGAAGTACACTCCAGCGACGATGCCAGCGACCAGCATCATGGTGAGTTTGAGACATCTACCACTGGTCCTGCTGACTTGGAGTTTAAGTATAAGTTCGAGTATATGTGGTTCCCTGTGCAGAATGAGGCAAAGGGTACTATGGCCTTCGGCATCGGAACCGGTGGCGCTACGCAGTACTACCTGACGGGCACGACGCCTGACGGCATGGGCAGCACCGGCACGCAATACGCCATTACGCGCGGTGACTCATGGGGCACGCTGTCTCTTGGTTCTGCCAAGAGCTATACCTTCACCGAGGCTACAATAGGGGACAAGACGATGACACTCTATAAGGTTGTCATTCAGGCTGCCAACTCGAGTGATGCCAGCAAGGTGGCCTCGTCAAAGGTGCAGTATGTCAATGGCGATGTGAATGCCGAGACCTCCAATGGCGGCGTGCTGCTATTTACCGAACAGCCGGCACTCAGCACACTCTCTGCCACCGCTGTCGACGGTCTCACACCGGTCATATCTGTCTCTAACGGTGAGATAGTGTGCACATATTCCAGCTTCGAGAATGCCAAGGCTGCTGCCGACAAGGTCCTGACGGCTGCCAGCGGTCGCCTCTCGACCGAGTCGGGCTATGCTGCTGGAGCCCTGTTCACCAACACCGCCATCACTACGGCACAGACGGCTGTCGGTCAAGCACAGACCGACTATACCAACGCTGGTACCGATGCCGACAAAATAAAAACGGCCATCGACGAGCTGACCACGGCCATGGAGACCTTCTATGCTACCATCGACGGCCGTTATGTCACTATAAGCCAGGACGATTACTATATTACCTCCACCTCTTCGACAAATCTCAGCGCTGCCCAACTGACCGGCACGAAGGAGCAGTGGTATGGCGTCTATCGCCTAAGCTATATGGGCAACGGCATCTACCAGATGGAGAACGCTTACCGCAAGACGTGGATAGGTCAGACGACAGGCGCTAATGCTGTGGGCTCATGTGCCCCAACGACAGCAGAGAAATGGCGCGGTGCCTATTCACTTACCATTGGTGACGGCAAGACAGATGTGGCGAATGCTTACATCCTGACGAATATGGCAGGTTCTGTGAATTATCCTCTCTACCTCGACGGCACCACAATCATGGCTGCTGCTGAGCCGACAAGCGGACAGTACTGGAACGTGCAGCTGGTTAACGTAACTGACTTCGCGTCTGCATACATAAAGAATGCTAAGTACGGTGACACCGAAAGCACTGAGACCGAGGCTTATAAGGGCACGATAGGCTATGGCCCTGCAAAGAGCGTCACTACAACTCTCGAAACAGCCAAGACCGCTTACGACAGCGACAACGATGAGTCGGCCCTCGCTACCGCCGTTAATACATTTATCGATAATCAGAGTACAATCAATATGCCTGCTGATGGTGTGTATGTCACCTTTAAGAACCAGCTCACCACAGGTGGCGGTTACATGGACGAGTATTTCCATGAGCTGCAGTTATCTGACGGCACACCTGACATCGGCAATGTCTTCAAGATGGAGAAGACAGGCGACAGCGATGACACCTATTATATAAAGAGTGTACGTACGGATATGTATCTCGGCAAGGTTTCACGCAGTCAGACAGCCCGTGTAACAAGCAATGAGGCCAATCGCTGTAAGTACGCCATCGTCAGTGTCGATGCGTCGGCAGGTACAGTAGCCCTGCATGAGATGACCACCAACGGCTCATACTCTTATCTGCACAAAGGAACTGCCTCGTCGCTGGTAGGATGGAGCTACAGTGGTGTCACAGGGTCGCAGTGGCTCATGGAGGCTGTCAGCGATGAAAACATGACAACCTACTTCAATGGCGGTATTGACGAGATACGCACGCAGTATGCTGTCGATAAGGCACTTACGGCGAAGGTTGCTGCTCCGTTCTATGCAAAGACGACCGAAATAACGAACACTGCCGATGCAGCCATAGGTTCCGGTACGGCATCTTATAGTACACTCTCCGATGCTGCCTCAGCTTACGCCACAGCACTCGCTGCCATGAACACCTACAAGGCTGCCGGTACGGCATTGGCAGACAATGGTGAGGTGGTGCTCATTCATTCGCGTCATACCGACAGCAACGGCAGTAGCGGCTACTATCTCAACGCGTGTCTCGAGGATAAGAGCGAGAATGGCGGTTCGATGGTCATCGGTCAGACGTCTAATACAGAAAGCGAGTACTACTGGTCGGCATGGGTACTGATGAAAGACGCCACCACGGGCGCATACCGTGTATATAGTCTCTTCCCGGGTTATTACATTAGCAAGGAGGTGTCGCAGAGCTCGGAGGCTTCTGGTCGCTATGCCCTCACAGCATCTGCCGATGAGGCTGCTCTCTTCGACATAGAGCATCAGGCTGCCCATTACCTCACGCTCCATCGTCATGACTATGAGGATCAGAACAGTGGTTACCTTAAGTTCAAGAACATTGCTGGCGTTGCGTATAGCCAAGACACTGGTGTTGAGGCTGGCAACATCATGACGAGCACCGAGGACTGTCAGTATGAGATGACGGCAGTAGGCTACGATCAGTACAAGGCTAATATCGCTCAGCTGAAGCGTTACCTCTCACATCTCGGCACGGGCGTAGGACAATACACCGACAACACTGGCGACTACACCGAGAAGGCAAACGCCATCCAGGTGCCTGCCACAGAGACTGACGAGACCAAGGCACAACTCATCGCGGCTGCCAAGGCCCTCGCTCCTACGCTGGCCAATGTCACCATCAACCAGCCTTCTATGAAACGCTTCTACCGTATATATAATAAGGAGATAAGCAGCGAGGCTATTACCGGTCGCCGATATATCTCGTCTAAAAACGCCACAGCTTCACATATCGCTTTGACGGCAACCACTGGCGATACAGATATTGCCGCCAGCGATATTGGCTCTGTATGGTTCTGGAACGGCACGGAACTGTTGTCTTACGAGAACGGATACTTCATCGGCAACACGTCAAACAACACTCCGTGGGGACAGGGAGGCTATGGCAGTTCGTGGGACTTCACCTTCGCCAACACCGGCTTCACAGGCGTCGGTTGCTATTCTATCAAACCTGAAGGACGCTCATACCTCTATAACAACGGCACAAGTGGCCTTGACGGCTGGGGCTCTGCCTACAACGAGAAGACAGAATGGTATGTTGAGGAGGTTAACTCACTACCTGTGGCCATAAGTTCTTTCGGCTATGCTACGCTAAACTGCCCTGTAAACCTCACAATCCCTGATGGCATTACAGCATATATAGCAACGGAGATAGGCACAAAGGGCGGAAAGGATGTTGTAGGCCTCGTAAAGCTTTCAGAGTGTATTCCTGCCAATACTCCTGTGCTGCTGAAGGGAACGGCCAGTACAACCTATCAGTTCGCGGTTGATTATGCCAATACCGCTGCTGACGATTATGCATATTCTGCCGCTGACTACCGTACCACATACACATCGCCCGTCTATGACGGCTCAGCAAGTGAGTACAAGAATCTCTTTGTAGGTTCTGTGCAAACACAGGAGAATATCGATGCTGACGGCGCAATAGCGTGGGAGAATCTCGGCAGCGAAGGCTATCGCTGTGAGTATATGACGCTGCAGAACATCAACAGCACACCGGGATTCTACGGTTACCGTAACGACACACGTCATGGCTTCCGCATCTTCCTTCCGTCTAATGTCGCTGCATCATCTGAAGTGAAATCACTGCTGTTCGACTTCGTGGACGGTGAATCTACTGCTATCAGCCAGATAGAGCATGATGCCTCTACCGCAGAAAGCGTGGCAGGGACACGTAAGGTAATCGTTGACGGCAAAGTGGTCATCTTGAAGGATGGTAAGCAGTATAACATTATAGGTCAGGAATATAAAAAGTAGTACAACATGAAGAATCGATATATATCACCAATCATCATGACAGTAAAACTGAGCAGTAATACTCAGTTGCTTGTTGGTACTACGGTCACAACAAAAGACACAATCAACAAGTCTCATAACAGTGGGAATAGGTATGATGATGATGACTCTGGCGATGAACAGTATTAGTGATAACCTGCAGTATTAATGCTCATTCCTCTGAAAGAGATAACTTACTGCACATCAGTTCAGTGCTCGCTTTCCTACTATGGTTGTCGCCTTACAGCATCCTCGCCTCGGCAGAGGCAACTGAACATCCCTCTGCTTTCGACTCTTTCTCTTTGAACGAAGAATTTATGACGGTTAAATAATATGTTGACATGAGAATCATTTCAGTATTGTTTATACTCTTAGGCACGTTTGTGCTGGACGTCAGCGCACAGGACACGCAGGGCGTCCCGTTCAACGGCATCGTGACCGATATTACAGGCGCTCCGCTGAAAGGAGCAAAGGTGTATGTCGTCTCGCCGCGTGTCTATGCCCGCTCTGACAAGAAAGGTCGCTTTGGCCTTACTGATGTCAAGGCTGATGATACGTTACATGTTCATTACAAGAAGACGGAATATACTGTCCCCGTAGCAGGGCGTAAGAGTGTCCGCATACGTCTTGGTGACCAGCTGACACCAGAGGTTAATGAGGATCAGGACCTTGTGAACTGGGGCTATGGCTTTGTAAAGCGACGTGAGAGCATTGATGTCAGCAGCGGCATCTCAGGAGAGGAACTGCTACGGTCGGGGCAGACAAATCTGCTTGCAGCCTTGCAGGGACGTATTCCTGGTCTTAACATCGGGCCGTCGTATCTCGGTGCCGACCCAGCAGTCAACATACGTGGTATAAACTCAATAAACCTGCCTTCCACTCCGCTATATATTGTCGATGGCGTCGAGGTGCAAAGCCTTGAGTTTGTCAATCTGTATGATGTTGACCATGTTGAGGTACTCAAGGATGCCTCTATCTACGGCTCGCGTGGTGCCAATGGCGCTATCCTTGTCACGTTGAAGAGAGGCCCGAGATAGTTGGCTTTCACTCAAAAACGATGGTGTATATAAAGAGTGTAAAATGAGTATATTAGGAGTTTATAAGGAGCGTGTAAGGAGTGTGTAAGGAGTATATAAGGAGTGTGTAAGGAGTAGTAAAACGTATGCTTTGCTTGTTTTAGAATCTATTCAAAGAGTCCGAACAATTGTATTCCATACTCTTGTCACTTTTTTAATTATTTATGATGTGTTATAGAACGCTATTAGGCGTTATACTTATGATTGCGTCCGTCACTATGTCGGCTAAGCAGATATCATGGTTTGACGGAAGAAACATAACATACAAGGTATCAACAGAGTATGCCACTGTCGTTGATAAAGCACTTGACATGTTCTGCGAGGACATGGCTTGTGCTACTGGAGTGACTCCAAGACGACAGCGAAATGCGAGGATAGAGATATTCCAGCTTGATAAGGCAACCCCCGAACAGCAGCTGCAACTTACTGTTGACGGCGTCCCATGCCATCGTCTCGCAGATGTGCGAGATGCCTTTTGGCTTGGTGTGCGAAAGGGTAGGGTAGTTGTCGTGGGCAGCAACGGGCGCGGTACGGCATACGGCATACTTGAATTGTCTCGCATGGCCGGTGTCTCGCCATGGATATACTGGGGCGATGTCGTGCCCGAGCGCAAGACACAGCTGACAATAGACAGCGCCTTTGAAACGCTTCAGATGCCTTCGGTTGAGTTCCGTGGTGTCTTCATCAACGACGAGGACTGGTCGAGTAGGGTATGGTCGCACAACCGCCTTGACCCCAACCATGACACAGGAGTTATAGGTCCCGCTTATTATCGCAAACTTTTCGAACTGTTGCTACGCCTTCATGGCAACACGCTGTGGCCCGCTATGCACGAGGGAACGGCAGCTTTCTTCACCGTTGACGGTAATAAAGAGTTGGCTGACTCGTTTGATATCTTTGTCGGTTCGTCGCATTGCGAGCAGATTCTGCGTAACAACGTCGGCGAATGGGACGAGAAGACGATGGGACCGTACAACTGGATAACGAACCGTCCGGCTGTCGAAAGCTATTGGCGTCAGCGTGCACGTGAGACGTCGCAGATGGATGTGCTCTACACTATAGGCATGCGTGGTATTCATGATGGTTCGATGCAGGGAACGAAGACGCTGACCGAGAAACGTGAAGGTCTGCAGAGTGTCATTGATTTCCAACGGCAGATGCTCTCTGAGGAGGTCAATCATGATCTGACAAAGGTGCCGCAAGTGTTTATACCTTATAAGGAAGTCCTTGAGATTTACGAGTCAGGTCTTACGGTTCCCGATGATGTCATGCTTATGTGGTGCGACGACAACTATGGCTACATGACACGTCTCTCTGATGCCGAACAGCAGAAGCGGAGCGGCGGTGCCGGTGTGTATTATCACCTCAGCTACTGGGGCCGTCCTCATGATTATCTGTGGCTGACGACAACGCAGCCAGGGCTGATATATAACGAGATGAGGACGGCATACGACAATAATGCCCGTAGGCTATGGATTGCCAACGTTCATGACCCTAAGGCAGCTGCTTACGACCTCAGCCTCTTCATGGATATGGCATGGAATATTGACAGCGTGCGTGCCGATAACATTGAGACACATCTGCAGAAATGGCTCGTGCAGCAATTTGGTGATGTCTGCGGACAGCGCCTTACTGCACCGATGAAGGAGTTCTATCGCCTATGTGGAGTACGCCGCCCTGAGTTTATGGGGTGGAATCAGGTTGAGCTTGACAAGAAGAAATATCCTCGTGGATGGTCGCCCGTGCAGGATACGGAGTTCCGACATGATGCTTTCGGCAACGAACTGGAGCGTTATCTCTCTGACTTCAAACGAATACGTCGTCAGGTTGATGAGGCTGCAGCATCGCTTCGTCCTGAGCTGAAGGACGCTTTCTTTACAGCCATACAGTATCCTGTCTATTGCGCAGGAGATATGGCCGAGAAGCAACTGATGGCGCAGGAGGCACGTCGCCTTTATGCTGCTGACAGCACAGATGCCTCAAGACAATGTCTTATGGCTGCTGCGAAAAGCATGAGGGCGTATAATGAAATCGTCATGCTAACCGAACAGTATAACAAGTTGATAGCCAATGGCAAATGGGACGGATTGATGTCGATGGCTCCCCGTGGCCTCTATGTCTTCTCTGCTCCTGATTTGCCCATTACTCCTACACCTGCCGAAATATCTGAATATGGATGTTCTGCATACAACGAGTGCCCCATTAATACCGAAGGGTGTATAGTACGCAATGCTGCTGATTATGATTCGGCAACAGACGGCGTGCTTCCTATTGATATGTTAGGACATAGCATGAAGGCTGTCGCTATGCCAAAGGATGGCGCATTGACTTACTGCTTCAATATCTCCGTTGCCGGCGATTACACCTTATACACCATGCTCATCCCTACTCAGGCAAATGACAGGGGAGACATTCGCTACTCTGTTTCTGTTGACGGAGAAACACCTGTTGTCTATTCGCTGAAAGAGAAATATCGTTCAGAAATGTGGAAGCTTAACGTGCTGCGTGGTCAGAGTGTCCGTCAGACAGTCATGAACCTGTCGGCGGGTAGGCATACTCTCGTTATCAAAGCTCTTGATAATCATATTGTCGTTGATCAATGGATGCTTGACGGTAAGGACGGCCGTCAGTTCTATATGCTTCCCATCTAACCCCACAATATTCAAGAAGATTAATAATGAAAGTTTACGATACATTTAAGGAGTATATATGGCTGGTACAGACCATATACAGACATGGTAAAATCTCGCTGACAGAGTTGAACAACATCTGGAGAGAAACGGATATGAGCGGTGGCGTGGATATGGCAAGGTCAACATTCAACCGACATAAGGACGCCATACAGGATATCTTCGGACTTTACATAGAGTGCGACCGTAAGGGTAACAAGTATTATATCGGAAACAGCAATACTCTTACCGAGAACTCTGTTCAGAACTGGATGCTCTCAACGCTGTCCGTAAACAATATCATCAGCGAGAGCCTTTCCGTCCAAGACCGCATTCAGATAGAGTCGATTCACGACGAACGGTTCTTAGGTGATATAATTGATGCAATGAAGAAGAATCTGAAGGTGGAGATTAAATACCGCAGATTTGGCTCTGCAGAATGTAAGATGCATGTCTTTGCTCCGTATGCACTGAAGGTTTACCAGCACAGGTGGTATGTGCTGGCATTCTTCGCGGCACGACGTGATGACGATGGGAAGGAGCATCGCGCGCACTTCGCCATCTTCTCTTTCGACCGTATTGAGGATGTCAAGTTAACCGAGGAAAAGTTCAAAATGGATAAGGACTTCAGTGTCAGAAAGTTTTTCTGCGACTCCTATGGCATTGTTGCCGGAACAGAAATACCTACAGAGGACGTCGTCATACGTGCTTATGGTCGTGAGGTGTTTGATATGCGCGCATTGCCGTTGCATCACTCGCAGCGTGAGACAAACATCACAGATGATTATTCTGACTTTACTCTACACATCAAACCTACACTTGATTTCGCAGGCAAACTGCTTTCTCGTGGGGCATGGATAGAAGTACTGGAACCTCTGTCGCTGAGAAACCAACTCATGGACATGCATAGGAAGTCACTTGAGCGGTATGAGAGTTAACTTGAGCGGTATGAGAGTTAGCCTTATTGCTACATACATAACCTAATATTGCTACATACATAACCCAATATTGCTACATACATAACCCAATAAAATCCATCATCTGAATTTCAGGGAGTTATGTGATTAGATACTGTGGTTCGACAAGAAAGAGTGTGGGCGGTATTGCCCCTGTTTTCACTTCCTTACTTGAGATAACGTGAAGATGTGCTATCCACAAAAATAACCCATACAGAAGGTGTTTCTAATCCCTATATAACAACGCTTCATAAGTAGCTGATAACGCACAAGGAATATACATGTGGTGATGCAAAGACCGAGTAGTTACAATGTAAAGGCTCAGTAATTGTATAGCAAAGACTCAGTGATTGATTTGTAATTATTCAGTCTTTGCTATATAGGGTATAGCCATTGAGGTGACAAGAGCCTTCTTTTTTGACGACAAGATGTGTTCTCTAATAATGGTTCTACATGAAAGCGTGTGGGTAGTATATATCAAGTAGGTACTTATTATTTTTAAGTAAGGAAGTGAAAGAGTAAGGAAGTGAAAAGTGAAGAGTCCTGCCGGCTTTTATGTCAGCAAACTTAACTTTTTACTTTTCACTTCCTTACTCTTTCACTTCCTTACTTGAAATGTCACAAATAGGATACCGTCCACACAAAATCCAGTAGAACCAAAAAATAAGGAGGTAGCGGCTACTGCCTCTACCTCCTTGCTATACTTTCAGAAAAAAATGATTATTCAGTCTTGTTGTCTTACTGATGCTGCTCACGGAGCAGGTCGTTGACAGTCTTCACAGGGTTGAATGTGCCGAGTGGAACCTCCACGAAGATGGTGCTCCAGTCAGACATTGCACCATTCCAGAGTCCTGGCAACTCAAGTGCCTGCAGCTCCTTGCCACTCTTTGACTTCTGTGAGATGAAGCCTGTGGTGCGGTCAACATACTCAGGGAGGTTGAATGGCTGTCCCTTGTAGTCCTTTACTGCGCATACGAGGTCTACTGGGTTGAAGTGTGTACCCTCGGTGAAGTACTTCATGTACTGCTCGTTCTTCTTGTCTATCTGTGATGACTCAAGAATCTGCAGAGAGTATGTGCCATCCTGGTTGTATGCGAGGAACGGGCCACCGCCTGGCTCGCCGACGTTCTTTACGACACCAGCGACACGCATAGGGCGGTTGAGCTTCTTGCGCAGATAGATGACGAGGTCAGCATCCTCAAGGTCTTTGAGGTCGGCCTTCACGCAGCAGAGCTCATGCTTCACGAAGCGTGCTATCTCCACGAGCTTGTCATGGTCGTACTTGCCTGAGTCAAGAACCTCCAGATAATTGAATGCCTTCTTCTGCAGTGTGACGAGGATGCCGGCGATGACCTGCTTCCACTCTACTGTCTCTGGCTTCAGACGATCAGGAACGACGTTATCGATGTTCTTAACGAAGATGACGTCAGCGTCAATCTCGTTGAGGTTCTCGATGAGAGCGCCGTGACCACCTGGGCGGAACAAGAGTGTGCCATCCTCATTACGGAATGGTGTGCCGTCAGGGTTGGCAGCAACGGTGTCTGTCGATGGCTTCTGCTCAGAGAAGCTGACATTATACTTCACGCCGTACTTAGCCTCGAACTTAGGGAGGTTGTCAGCAATGTGCTGTTTGAAGAGTGGCAGATGGTCGTGCGATACGGTGAAGTGTATGTTCACCTCGCCATTTGACGATGCATAGAGGGCACCCTCTACAAGGTGCTCGAGAGCAGGAGTACGTGCGCCGTCCTCATACTTATGGAAGAGGAGCAGACCCTTTGGCAGATTGCCGTAGTTCATGTCCTTGAGGAGATAAGAGACAGCTTCCTGACCTTCCTTACCCTCAAGCTGTGGAGCGAAGGCGAAGTCTTTCTTTCCGGCAAGGAACTTCTTGATGAAGTCGGTCTCCTCGCCTGTCTCCAGATACTCAAAGAGATTCTTGAACATACGTGATGCTGCGCCTGATGCTGGCACGAACTTCACAATCTTCTTGCCCTCAGCCTTGTAGGCGTTCCATGCCTCTACGTATGTCTTAACCTCGTCAGCCGATGGTGCTACGATGCCGTTGCCGATGGCAGCAGGACCCTCAAGCTTGAGGTATGGGAAACCGGTCTTGAACTCGCCGAGCTGCTGCTCAAGCTTCTCAGGGCTTATGCCCTTGGCAGCAATCTGCTGCATGTCTTTTTCTGATAATGCCATTGTGTAGGTTTTATGTTTTAAGATTTAAGATGATAGTATCGTCTGAAATGTGTAGGTCACTCTACCCTCTATACTCTAAGCTCCAAACTCTAAACTCTAAGCTCTAAACTCTAAGCTAAGATCTCTACCCTCTATACTCTAAGCTCTAAACTTATATTAAAGGTGTATGGATGGTATATTTGATAATCTTGATGCAAATTTAGTTATAAATTTTTAATTATCGGATAAAAAACAAGAGTTTTTTCGGTTATGATAACATAATTTATTATTTTTGCATCATAATTGCATAAAAACATGGACGAAAGACTGCTTTTCACAGACACGGAACGACAGGATACGGTAAATCTGCTTGACGAATTGAGGGAGAAGACGCACGACTTCCTCCACCCCGACGACCAGCTCATGCTACGTGAGCAGATAACGTCGGCACTCGAGTCAGGAAAGGTTCAACGCGATATCTTTGGGCTTAATCCTATCGTCACATCTCTGCAGACGGCAAAGATTGCCAACGACGAGATAGGCATAAAGCGCGACGGCATTATTGCTATCATGCTCTATGGCTGCGTCCTTGAAGGCGAGACAGACATTGATGGCATTCGTGAGAGATACGGTGAGGGCGTAGCACGCATCATACACGGCATCATACGCGTACAGTCGCTCTACGAGAAGACGCCTACCATCGGCAGCGAGAACTTCCGCAACCTGTTGCTCTCGTTCGCCGAGGACATGCGCGTCATACTCATTATGATTGCCAACCGCGTCAACCTCATGCGTCAGATAAAGAACAACCTCAACGTTGAGGCCGTACGCAAGGCTGCCGAAGAAGCAAGCTATCTGTATGCCCCACTGGCTCATAAGTTGGGCTTATACAAGCTAAAGTCAGAGTTGGAAGATCTCTCGCTGAAATATCTTGAGCACGACGCATATTATCATATCAAGGATAAGCTCAACGCAACAAAGCAGGCACGCGACGCATACATAAAGCAATTCATCATTCCAATAAAGGAGAAGCTTGAACGTCAGGGTCTTAAGTTCCATATGAAAGGCCGGACAAAGTCTATACACTCTATCTGGCAGAAGATGAAGAAGCAGAAGTGCCCGTTCGAGGGCGTCTATGACCTCTTCGCCATCCGCATAATCCTTGACTCTGCTCCCGAACGTGAGAAGATGGAGTGCTGGCAGGTTTACTCCATCATAACAGACATGTACCAGCCTAACCCTAAGCGTCTGCGTGACTGGCTCTCTGTGCCTAAGTCAAACGGATATGAGTCGCTGCACATCACCGTACTCGGACCCGAGAACAAATGGGTGGAGGTGCAGATACGTACTGAGCGCATGGACGATATCGCAGAGCACGGACTTGCCGCCCACTGGCGCTATAAGGGTGTGAAGGCGACAGAAGGTGGCATGGATGAATGGCTTGCCTCTATCCGTGCTGCAATGGAGGCTGGCGACGATCTTGAGGTGATGGATTCGTTCAAGAACTCGCTGAACGAGAAGGAGATATATGTCTTCACACCGAAGGGCGACCTGTGGAAGCTTGCTGCCGGTGCCACCGTCCTTGACTTTGCTTTCCACATTCACTCAAAGGTGGGATGTCAATGTACGGGCGCTAAGATAAACGGCAAGGTCGTCAATATGCGGCAAGTGCTGCATTCGGGCGACCAGGTGCAGATTGTCACATCGTCACAACAGCATCCTAAGCACGACTGGCTGCAGATTGCTCACACCTCACGCGCAAAGGCAAAGATACGCCTGGCACTCAAGGAGACTGTCGTCAAGGAGATTGCTATCACAAAGGAGCTGATAGAGCGACGCATCAAGAACCGTAAGATGGAGTTTGACGAAGCTGTAATGCAGCAGCTCGTCAAGAAGATGGGATACAAGGAGGTGTCGGAGTTCTATCGTAATGTAGCCAACGAGACAATCGATATACAGACGGTTATCGATACTTATGCCGAGCTGAAATATCCTAAGGCTACTCCTGCTCCACCGCCCGGGACATCTAACGATCCGGATCATCGCTCGGCAGCGGAGTTCGTGCTGAAAGATGCTGTCACTCAGGCTGCCGACAACCATGCTCGCAGCAATGCCGGCAAGAGTGATGTCCTCGTCATCGACCGCAGTCAGAAGGGACTTGACTACTCTCTGGCAGGTTGCTGTCATCCTATCTACGGTGACGAGGTGTTCGGGTTTGTTACCGTCAGCGGTGGCATAAAGATTCACCGTTGCGACTGCCCTAATGCTCCAGAACTACGCAAACGCTTCGGATACCGTATCGTAGAAGCTAAATGGAGCGGAAAGGGAACAGGGCAGTATGCCATCACATTGCGGGTCATCGGCAACGACGACATTGGCATCGTATCGAACATCACCTCTATTATATCTAAGGACGAGCGCATCATGATGCGATCAATAAACATCGACTCGCACGACGGCCTTTTCTCTGGTACTCTTGTCGTAAACATCGACGACACCTCACGCCTTGAGCAGCTCATACGCAAACTCAAGACAGTAAAGGGTGTCCGTCAGGTTACGCGATTGTAAGCTTGGAGCTTAGAGCTTTGAGTGTAGAGCTTTGAGTGTAGAGCTTTGAGTGTAGAGTGTAGAGCTTAGAGTATAGAGTATAGAGCTTAGAGCTTAGAGCTTTGAGCTTTGAGTGTAGAGTATAGAGTGTAGAGCTTAGAGCTTAAAGCAATGAGAACATCATTGTCCGAGATCGGACAATCACCCATAAAACAGACATGGAACAACAGACATACACCAACGACGAGGCACAGGCAGCCTCACTTGAATACTTCAACGGCGACGAACTCGCTGCACGCGTATGGGCAAATAAATACGCCATGAAGGACAGCTTCGGCAATATCTACGAGAATAGCCCTGAGCAGATGCATCGTCGCATAGCCAACGAGATAGCACGCATAGAACAGCGATATCCCAACCCGCTGTCTGCCGACGAGATATTCCAACTCCTCGACCACTTCCGCTACATCATCCCAGCAGGAAGTCCTATGACAGGCATTGGCAACAACCATCAGGTGGCATCACTCAGCAACTGCTTTGTTATCGGACTTGATGACGAGGCCGACTCATACGGCGGCGTCATGCGCATCGACGAAGAGCAGGTGCAGCTGATGAAACGTCGCGGTGGCGTAGGCCATGACCTGTCGCATCTACGTCCAAAGGGATCGCCTGTTTATAACTCCGCACTCACAAGTACTGGCCTTGTGCCGTTCATGGAACGTTACAGCAACAGTACACGTGAGGTGGCGCAGGACGGACGACGCGGAGCGTTGATGCTCTCCGTAAGCATCAAGCACCCTGACAGCGAAGCGTTCATAGACGCTAAGATGACCGAAGGAAAAGTGACAGGAGCCAACGTCAGCGTGAAGATTGACGATGACTTTATGCGTGCTGCTACCGAAGGCAAGTCATACACACAGCAGTATCCCGTCAACAGCGAAAGCCCAATGGTGACAAAGGATATTGACGCTAAGACTCTGTGGGAGAAGATAGTACACAACGCATGGAAGAGTGCCGAGCCAGGCGTGCTCTTCTGGGACACCATACTCCGTGAGAGCATACCTGACTGCTATGCTGACCTCGGATTCCGCACCGTGAGCACAAACCCTTGCGGAGAGATACCGCTGTGTCCTTACGACAGTTGCCGTCTGCTGAGCATAAACCTTTACAGCTATGTCGTCAACCCATTCACGGCCGACGCACGCTTTGACTATGACTTGTTCCGTAAGCATGTTCGTCTGGCACAGCGCATCATGGATGATATCGTGGATCTTGAGATGGAGAAAATCGACCTCATCATGGACAAGATCAGTCGTGATCCCGAGAGTGACGACATAAAGCATGCCGAATATCATCTCTGGGAGAAGATAAAGCGCAAGAGCGGTATGGGACGTCGCACAGGAGTAGGCATAACAGCAGAGGGAGACATGATAGCTGCCATGGGACTGACCTACGGCACCGACGAGGCAATAGACTTCTCTGTCAACGTACATAAGACGCTGGCACTGAGTGCTTACCGCTCGTCTGTCGAGATGGCTCGTGAGCGTGGAGCATTCGAGATTTACGACAGCAAGCGTGAGCAGGACAATCCATTTATACAACGCATAAAGGACGCTGACGCTGAGCTTTACAACGATATGGTGAAGTACGGCCGACGTAACATTGCGTGTCTCACTATTGCCCCGACAGGCACAACAAGTCTCATGACACAGACGACAAGCGGCATCGAGCCGGTATTCATGCCCGTATATAAGCGCCGTCGCAAGGTGAACGCCAACGACAAGGATGTACACGTCGATTATGTTGACGAGATGGGTGACTCATTCGAGGAGTACATCGTCTATCACCACAAGTTCCTCAAATGGATGGAAGTGAACGGCATCGACACGACACGCAACTACACACAGGAGGAGATAGACAATCTTGTGAAGCAGTCACCTTATTATAAAGCAACAGCTAACGACGTTGACTGGCTTGCTAAGGTACGCATGCAAGGTGCTATACAGAAATGGGTTGACCACAGCATCTCCGTAACTGTCAATCTCCCAAACAATGTTGACGAGGAACTTGTCAACCGTCTTTATGTCGAGGCATGGCGCTCTGGTTGCAAAGGTTGCACCATATACCGTGACGGCAGCCGCTCGGGCGTCATGATTTCAGTTGAAAAGAAAAAAGACGGCAAGAAAGATGTGGAACACGAGTGTCATTGTTGTCAACCACCTGTGATACAGGAAGTACGTCCGAAGGAACTTGACTGCGACGTCGTACACTTCCGTAATAACAAAGAGAAGTGGGTGGCCTTCGTTGGCCTGCTAAACGGATTCCCGTACGAGATATTCACAGGTATTGAGGACGAGGAAGACGGCATCATGCTGCCAAAGACCATCACGCGCGGAAAGATCATCAAGACGTACGATGAGACAGGACGTAAGCGTTACGACTTCCAGTTTAAGAACCGTCGCGGTTTCAAGACAACAGTTGAAGGTCTTTCTGAGAAATTCAACCCAGAATACTGGAACTACGCTAAGCTTCTATCCGGTGTCCTACGTTACCGCATGCCTATCGAGAACGTGCTGAAGCTTGTCAACTCTCTTGAACTTGAGAACGAAAGCATCAATACATGGAAGGTTGGCGTGCAACGCGCTCTGAAGAAATACGTCATTGACGGAACAAAAGCAGAAGGACAGATATGCCCTAATTGCGGACAGGAGACACTTGTATATCAGGAGGGATGCCTTATATGCAAGAACTGCGGAGCCAGCCGCTGTGGATAAAAACTGTCGACACTGTAACTACATGGTTATTGCTTGTCAAGAACAATGGTAGCTACTCAGGTGCTGAATATTTATCAAGGACAATGATTAAAAGTGATTAAAATACGAGCTAACGGCTCTTGTATCATGCACATTCTTGTGGATACGTCTTTTTAATCTCTTTTAATCATTGTCCGTGTTCTATGGCTTATCTGTCTGAGTAGTTACTCAACACTTACTCCCCAATTCCACGACCTCAAGGTCCTTGATATTACTGCCATCAATAGTAAAGCGTACGAGCGTACGTACGGGTTGCTGGCCATATACGCCGGCAGCTCCGGGGTTGATATGCAGCACACCGAGACGCTTGTCCATCATAACCTTCAGGATGTGCGAATGCCCAGAAATGAACAGTTTCGGTGGTCGTGAGACAAGTTCGTGGTAAATGCTACGGTCGTAACGTCCAGGATATCCGCCGATGTGTTTCATAAGCACTTCAACATCTTCGCACATGAAGCGCAACGTTTCAGGGTATTCACATCTGATATCGGTACCATCGATGTTGCCATAGACAGCTCGCAGAGGAGCTATCTTCTTCAGCCGGTCGGCAAGTTGCAGCGTGCCGATGTCGCCAACATGCCATATCTCATCGCACTCTGAGAAGTACTTTATGTAACGGTCGTCCCAGTGTGAATGTGTGTCAGAGAGAAGTCCTATTCGTTTCATGCTTGTTCCTGGGTTCTAATATGTTATTGTGTGAATAGTATCCTGTTGGGCGTTATGCAAGTAAGGAAGTGAAAATAAGTACGTACTTAACTTGTACGCACTACACGTTCTTTATTGTATGGTCTGTTTCTGAATTGTATTTTAGTGCGAGACGAATCATCGTCTTAGTATCTTCTGCCCGTTGCTGATGACAATGCCTTTGCTATCAGCACCAACATGCTGACCAAGGACATTATATGTCGGAGTATGACTGTGAGGAACTTCAGTCACATCAGATGTGTCATAGTGAACCTCGCTGATACCATTAATATAGCCTCCGTCACCATAATATCCCTTCACGATAGCATCCTTTATCTCAGGTTGCGACCACTGCAAGGATGTTCGGTCATCACCATTTGATAGCCCCATCCAATAGAATGTTGCAATACCTCGCAATGTAGCCTGCTGTACATAGTATTTGGCGAAATCAGCAAAGTTGCTACGGTTGCTGTTGTAGTTGGTGCTATTGTCAGACGTTCCCCACTCTCCGATTATTAATGCGCCTTTGTTTCCTAACAGGGAGACAAGGTTTGACATCATTGTTGTGGCCTGTGACTTTGCCGACGAGAGGTTTGAGATATTTGGATAGTCATGGACCTCAAAGATGAGATGATCTGTGGTTATGTCGTCAGGCAATGCCATTTGTCTGACAGGGTCAAGAAGGTGTGTGCTCCATGAACCGCTACCTGAACAGCCGGCATATGTGTTGACAATGATGTTACGCTCAGCGTTGTTGCCGCCCGTGGCACGCACAGCATTTACGAATGACTGGGCATAGCTGTTGATGGCATTGTAGGCATCGTCAGCATCGTCAGCAACATATCTCGACGACGCCCCGAAGGTAGCATAGCACCACGAGTCATACTTGTCGGTTACCTCGTTATATCCCTCAAAAAGCAGATGTTCATCGTAGTCGCGAAACTCGTTGGCTATCTCCGTCCATAGTTGTTCGAAGGTATCACGATTGCGGCGATAGTTGTCCATTGAGGCCTTTATCCAGGCAGAATTGGCGGTTCCGGTGTCATGATGCACATTGAGTATGCAGTACATACCTTCGTCGATAACATAATCTACAACTTCTCTGATACGTGCCATCCATGCATCGTCAACAGCTGAAGGTTTCCACTGGCTCATATACCAATAACGCTTGTATTCGGTTTTCCCTTCGCTATTCTTCACGGCAACGGTCTTACATTCTATGCCCTTGTGGGGATACCATGTCACAGGGACACGAATAGCATTAAATCCTGCCTCCTTGAACATGTGTATCAGCTGACGCGTAGTGACGGGTTGTCCCCATGCCGTCTCGTATTTTGTTGGTGTCACAGCCGACCACTCTAACCACATGTTTGTGGTGTCGCCAGAGTTAGAATCAAGCGTATTACCCAGATTCCATCCTATCTTCATGTTGCTGACAGCAGTCTTTGCCGTCTCGAATTTTGTTGCTGAGACGCATGTCAGCATCACAATGATGAGTATAAATGCAGGTATTAGACGTTTTGAATACATATTTCAGAATACTTACTTCCAGACGTAACAATGGGGGCTGTTAACAGTTCAATTATTGTGTCCTATTAAAATAATCAATTGACAGAATTTTGTTTCAGATTGTATGTTGTCGTTAAATCACAAATAAAATATTATAAATAAAGGTGTAGTTACAGCTTCTCGCCACAATGGCGGCAGTATCGGTCTTTGGTATCTACATCCTCACCGCATCGTGGACACTTGCCGTCCTTGACCTCTTCTTTTGTTATGTCGATCATCGTAGCTGATACGATTCCGGTAGGAATAGCGATGATGGTATATCCTAATATCATGACAAGACTTGCAAGGAACCGGCCTATTGGTGTCGCTGGTGTTATATCGCCATATCCTACTGTGGTCATTGTGACAATGGCCCAGTATATCGATGTCGGCAAATCCTTGAAAGCGCCGCCAACATAGCTTCCTTCAACGATAAACATCAACGTACCGATACAGATGACCAGAATACAGACGAAGAGGAAATACACCATTATCTTGTTCAGGCTCATGCGTATTGACTCCAACAAGAGATATCCTTCGTTGAGGAAAGAGAACAGCTTGAAGACACGGAATACCCTTATCAATCGGAATGTTCGGAGTATGAGCATATACCTTGCTGACGGAAAGAAATAGACGAGATACGGCGGTATCGTGGCCAGCAAGTCAATTATTCCGAAGAAGCTGAGAGCGAACTCCTTCGGCTTTGGCGAACAGTAAAGGCGCAGGCAGTATTCGACAGTAAAGAATACCGTCAATATGCCTTCGATGGTTTCAAGACTAATCTTGAAATAACCGGCTACGGCAGGCATACTCTCAATAAACGTGACGAAAAGGCTCACGAAGATAGCTATTATTACAGCCACGTCGAAAGCCTTACCGGCAGGAGTATCTGATTCAAATATCAGGTTGTAAAGCCGTTGCCGGTCTTTTAGTATGTCAAACAATCTTTTCATTGTTGAGTTGTTACGGTAATAAAGACTGAAGTGTAACACCCTACACTTTATACTCTAAGCTCTAAACTCTAAGCTCTAAGCTAAGCTCTCTATACTCTATACTCTCCACTCCCTACTCCCCTCCACTCCCTACACACAATCGATGACGAAGACGAAGCGTGCGCCGCCTTCTTTATATGTAGTGTCAAGATAAACCTCGCCTCCAAGTTTTGTGGCTATGGTATGGCAGATGTTGAGGCCCAAGCCTGAGCCTTGTACGAAATGGTCGAGCTTTGTGAAGCGTCCGAAGATTTCCTCGGCCTTCTCCGGTGGCACGCCTTTTCCGGTGTCTGTGACCGAGAATGTCACCTTGCCAGGCTTTTCCGTCTTCGAGCAATGCAGATGCACCTCTCCCTTTTCGGTGTTCTTACATGCGTTGGTGAGGTAGTTTATGAGCACCTGCTGTATGCGTCGGCTGTCGGACGTTACGGTGTAGTCATCATCAAAATCAGAAGTGAACTTGAGGCTTACTGTCTCTGGGCGTCTGAATTCTACTGACATAATAGCACTTCGGCATACGTCGTTGATGTTCACGTCAGAGAGTTCGATGCGATAGTTGCCATGTTCAGAGTCGGCAAGGTCGAGGATGTCGTTGATAAGCATATCCAGCATGTTGTAGCTGGTGTATATGTACATATTGTACTTGTCCTTTTCCTCTTCTGTCCATGAGCCGTCGGGGAGTCCAAGCAGTTGTGAGAAGCCGAACATGGCGTTGAGCGGAGTACGTATCTCGTGGCTCATGTTCTGCAGGAATCGCGTCTTTATTTTATTCGCCTCGATGCTGTTTTTAAGTTCTACCTCATTTTTTACCTGGTCAGTAACATCATAGTGATATCCTATTGACTTATATCCCACGTCGCTTTTCTGGGCTATACCACCACAACGTACGTATCTCTCGCCTTTCGTAGGGTGTTGCCAGCGGTAGGTTATCTCACCTCGATTGCCTGCTTTAAGAAGTTTGTCGTATTCCATAAACGGCTCAATGTCATCGGGGTTGATACGCTCAATGAGGTAGGCACACGCTTCAGCATCGCTCATGTCTGTATCTGCCGGCAGACCCATCAGCTCCTTCATCTTTGCGTCGGTGCCCATCTCCTGCGGCTGTCCAGGCATGCTTGTCAGTTGCCATGTGCCAATATCGTTTGACTCAAGCATGTCCTTCAGTCGTGTCAGTTCTGCACGTTGCTTGCGCTCCCTTGTTTTAATCTGTTCTTGATGTATGAAGATATGCACCACAAGTGTACCGATGAACAATCCTACTGAGTTCATTGGCTGCGTTGGATAGAAATACTGACCTATTGCCGCCACAGTCATAATGCTGGCAAATGTGGCGATGGCAAGGCTTCGCATCCGTCGCTCGCCGGTGTGTTTTGCCATAGAATACAACGAGTTGAGAGCCAACATCAGGAATACCAATATTGTCAGTACTACCAGACGGAATTCTCCAAAGTGGAAGTGTCCGTTGTCATCATACCAGAATATTACTGGCTCGTAACTGTTGTATATCAGTACAACCACACCAATGATGCATGTGCAAGCTATAACTGTGTTGATGTGTTTTCGCAGAGCGTTGTCTTTATCAAGGAATATAAGCACATAGCGGCAGAACAGTGCCACCGTAAGTGTCATTGCCAAATAATATAAAATGGTATTATAAAACTGTATGGTGACATTTCCCCAAGCCTCGAGGTATCCATGTCCGGCATCTGAGACAAATGTGATGATAGCTGCTATCAGATAGTCTCTGTAGGCACGTATCTCGCGAGATGGATCGTTGGTGAAGATAAACTTATAACAGACGATGAGCAGCGAAATTATCGCCAGCACGTCTATCGAAGTGTAAGAAAGTGCGTCTATGTGGTATCCCATATTTAGGTCGTATATAGTTGGTTGACAATAGTTAGCTGCAAAAGTATAGAAAATATCTGAAATAACCAAACTTTTTGCAGAAAAAACGTAAATATTTTATAATATTGTACGTGCGAACCATAGTTATATACAGCCAGCAAAGTGAATCGGTTGTGTGGTTATACGGTTATATGGTTTACGGTTATGTGGTTATACGGATAATTGTAAACTTCTACAATCAGCCTTAGCAATGTCCGAATGGTCGTCTAACCGCCTAACCCTTAACCCATGCTGGAATAGAATACTCCCCCATAGTGCCTTCCGCCTCCAACTATTCTGCCGTGATGTAGGTCTTGTCAACGGTGATGCTGGCACTTGGATAGTGTGTGCCACCATTGTTTGTGAGATACTCTATGCGAGCTTCACGTTTGGCATCACGCTCCTGCATGTTGTTGTAAGCTGAGTACATCCATGTGCAGAATAACATCATGATTGCCGTTACTGCTACTGTCATCTGGTTCTTCTTAACAAAAGTCTTAATCTGCTTCATAATTTTGCTGAATTTTAGTTGGTTTCTTAAATTTCGAGTGCAAAATTAAGCGTGCATTGTCCCAAATCGTGGGACAGTAATTTGAAAAAATCAATATTTAACTTTCTTTAAGAAAAAGTATGATAGCTCAGTTGTAGTCAGTTTTATTTCATTTGTTTGTCAGACATTGTCTGTACGTGATGCCCATGTTCTTTATACAGTCGTTATTGACTGTGGCGTCACTGACGATAGTGGCTTGTGTGTCTATATTCTGCAAGTTATGTACAGAAACATTGCTCTGTATAAAGTAAAGACTGAGTAATTGCTATATAAAGACTCAGTAATCATGTCGTAAAGACTGAGTAATTATGTTGTAAAGACTGAGTAATTACATTATAAGAAGTATTCTTTAAGGTGACAAGAAGTATTCTTTGAGGCAACAAGAAGTATTCTTTGGGGTGACAAGATGTATTCTTTGAGGCAACAATGTTCAGCGAAAAATGTGATGCTTAGTAGTTGATCCTTAATAACGTGGTACTTCCTTACTATTTCGACAGTTCTATTTCAAGTGTAAAGTTCAATGTTTCTTCGAATTGAGCATAGTCGTCAGTCGTTCCCGGCATTGCTCCATCAGCCATTTGGGGGTACTTGTGGCACCGCAGATGCCTATTGATTCGACACCCTCAAGCCACTCGGTCATAATCTCGTCCGGACCTTCAAGCTGGTGAGAGTTGGCATTCATCTTAAGACACTCATTGTAAAGTACTTTTCCGTTGCTCGACTTCCGTCCAGCGACAAAGAGAATGAGCTGATGCTGACTGGCAAAGGCACGTATATTGTCCATACGGTTAGCAACCTGACGGCAGATAGTGTCGAAGCTGCGGAACGAATGCCCATTCTGCATATGCTCTGTGATGTAGTTGATTATCATGTGATACTCATCCAACGACTTCGTTGTCTGCGAGTAGAGGTAAATATCACGGTTGAAATCAATCTTTGAGTCAACGAGCTCTTCGTAGTGCTCTATGACAATGGCGTTGCCATCTGTCTGTCCTACAAGGCCAAGTACTTCGGCATGTCCGTTTTTGCCGAAGATAACTATCTGGGCGTCAGGACTTGCAAGATACTGCTTGCGGATTCTCCGTTGCAACGCAAGCACAACGGGGCATGTGGCATCAACAATCTCTACGTTGTTGCGTCTGGCGAGCTCGTAGGTCATAGGAGGTTCACCATGAGCGCGTAGCAGAACCTTTGCATCATGCAGGTCACGCAACTCGTCATGGCCGATGGTTATCAGTCCTTGTTCATGAAGACGGTCGCACTCCGTTCCGTTATGTACGATGTCACCGAGGCAGTAGAGCTTTTCGCCCTCTGCCAACTTCTGCTCTGCCTTCTGTATCGCTGTTGTCACTCCAAAGCAGAATCCGCTGCCGCTGTCTATTTCAATTTCGTGTACCATTCAAATCATGTTGTTTGAAGTTGGTCCCGTGTAATCATCACTGTCAGTGCTATTAATGCGATGGCACTTTATTTGCAATTATGCAAAGCATCCTGATTTTACTCCTGCTTGAAAGACTGTGGAGTTGCTTTGAGCCAATTGAAGTATGTGTCAAGAAGTTCGTGAGCTGCCGTGAATGATGTCTTCTGGTTGTTGAGGACAGCATTCTCGGCCGTTGTCTTAAGCGCTTTTATCTCTGGATTCTGATAGAACGAACGCTTCAGATGCTCGTCTATCGTCTCATACATCCAGTAGCGTGCTTGCTTGGCACGACGATAATCAAAGAATCCGTTCTGCTTGACGAAGTCCATGTATTCGTAGATCATATCCCAGACTTCCTTTATGCCATAGCCATAGAACCCGCTGTAGCACAGCACCTTAGGCATCCATCCGCTGTCTGTTGGCGGGAAGAAATGCAAGGCGTTACGGAAATTCGTTGCCGCCATGTGGCAACGGTCAACGTTGTCTCCGTCACATTTGTTTATGACAATGCCATCGGCCATCTCCATGATGCCGCGCTTGATGCCCTGAAGCTCATCGCCTGTTCCGGCAACCTGAAGCAAAAGGAAGAAATCAACCATCGAATGACAAGCTGTCTCGCTCTGTCCCACACCAACGGTCTCGATGAAAATGGTGTCATAACCAGCAGCCTCACAGAGTATTATTGTCTCACGAGTCTTACGTGCCACGCCACCCAGCGAGCCTGCCGTTGGTGAAGGACGAATGAAAGCATTAGGATGCTGCGAGAGTTTCTCCATGCGTGTCTTGTCTCCGAGTATGGAACCGAGTGTTCGTTCTGACGACGGGTCAATGGCAAGCACAGCGAGTTTTCCACCTGTACGTTCAAGAACATGCGTTCCGAAGACGTCTATGGACGTTGACTTGCCGGCACCAGGAACACCACTTATGCCAATACGTATTGACTTGCCACTATAAGGCAGACAGCGTTCGATGACAGCCTGGGCCTTCTCCTGATCTTTCGGAGCCTGACTCTCGACAAGCGTGACGGCCTGCGAGAGCATTGTTATGTTGCCGTTCAGAATGCCGTCAACCATTTCGTCAACGGTATATTCGCGGCGTTTGAAACGTCCGCGTTTGAGATAAGGATTGACGGCAGAAGGCTGCTCTATACCGGCATTAACCTGAAGGCCTGCATATTCATTTGAGTTTTCTGGATGTTCCATAGTAGAAGTTATGAGCTATAAGTTAGGAATTAGGAGGTGTGAGTTAGGAGGTGTGAGTTAGGAGGTGTGAGTTATGAGTCGTTCGCAAAAAATATCAATCAAGGGCCAGCTTTGCTGTAGTAGGTTGGGGATGGGGCCTGACCCCTTGATTGATATTTATGGCGAACAGTATGATCAGGAGTTAGTGCTTGACATTGATGTTTATGATGACCTTAGGATTTGAAGGGTCATTGGTAATCATCAGGATACGAGGACGCTTGTTTATTTGCAGCAGTTCTGTCTCGTTTATCTGCACTTTCAGCTTAGTTGATTCAGACGGAGCAATGACTGTTTTGCCCAATGAGACCTGCATGCCTGTCGTAAACATCTGTATTGACGAAATGTCAAGAGTCGAATTGCCTGTGTTGGTGATAGTTATCTCGCCCTTTTTCTTCTCGGCTTTTCCCGACATATTTGACGAATCAATTGATGTCGCAGATAGTTTGAGACGAGGAGAGCCAGCGGTTGTCGTATTGTTATCGAACGAAGGGAGCAGTATCGACGATACTCCTATCTCCTTAGTAGGAGCAACTTTGTCTCCTGCATATTTGCCAAGATAGATTGTGTTCTGCGATAGTCCCATTCGTGGCAGTTTCTCTGAGATGAGTGTAAATGTCACCTCGCCACTCTGGTCAGGAGCCAACTGTGCCGGTGAGATTTGTGCGCGGAGGTAGTCGGGCAAGTGCATGATGACCGGATTGACCGTTTCGCCCGATGTGTTGAGAATATGTATGGTTTGTGTAGGTGCCGTACCTTTGTTTACGTTGTCAAATTCTATCTCATTTCTGTCAGCTCTTATCTGCCCAATGAGATACGGATAAGTGCTGCTGTAATCCTTGATATTGGCAACAACGACACCTTTCATGGTAAGAGTCAGCGGCTTCCCATCATTATCATACACCCATACTTCTTTCTGGAAATGTCCAAGTTGCTTTGCGTCATATGTTGCCTTTATCGTAATCTCCTTATTTGCAGCGATATGACGTTTAGAGGCTAATGCTGTGGTACACCCACATGAAGTCTCCACGTTCTTTATTGTTACAGAGCGTGTTGTGTGGTTCTGTATTGTAAATGTTACGGTAATAGGCTTCTGGTAAAGTACCTGTCCGCAATCGATGACAGTTTCTGGCGAAGATATTTTCTGCGCATTAGAAACTGCTGAGGCAAGAAGAAGGAGCGTTGAAAGAAGTATATGGTGTTTCATGTTTAGGGAGTAGTCAAAAGAAAACAAGGAGTCAGTGAGTCAAAAAGTCAAGGAGCCAAGACTGATCGGCCTGCAATACTGATGCCGCTCTTGTCGTCTTGACTTCTTGACTTCATTATGTTAGTTGCGTACTATATACTGGTCGCTGATGCTTTCGTTGCTGAGGAGTCGGCGAATAGTCTCGGCGAACATATCAGCAACAGACAGCTGCTTAACCTTTGCGCAACGATGTGAGTATGGAATAGAGTCGGTAAAGACAATCTCCTCGAGTGCGGAGTTCTGCACACGCTCACTGGCAGGACCCGACATCACGCAATGGCTGGCAGTGGCACGTACTGTGCGAGCGCCTGCTTCCTTCATGATGTTTGCTGCGGTAGTTATTGTTCCTGCTGTATCGACCATATCATCGACGATGACAACATCCTTTCCTTCAACATCACCGATAATCTGCATTGACTCAATGACATTGGCGCGAGCACGTGTCTTGTTGCACAGCACGAGTGGACAATCTAAGTACTTGGCAAAGGTCTTTGCACGCTTGGCACCGCCGACGTCAGGAGACGCAATGACAAGATTCTCCAGTTGCAATGACTTCAGGTAAGGAAGGATAACGCCTGAGCCATAGAGATGGTCAACAGGAACATCAAAGAATCCCTGTATCTGGTCGGCATGGAGGTCCATGGTGATGAGGCGGTCGATGCCGGCAACGCTCAGGAGGTCGGCAACAAGCTTAGCGCCTATTGACACACGTGGTTTGTCCTTACGGTCCTGACGTGCCCATCCGAAATATGGGATTACTGCAATGATGCTCTTTGCCGATGCTCGCTTTGCGGCATCAATCATGAGGAGCAACTCCATGAGGTTGTCAGAGTTTGGGAATGTGCTCTGTACGAGGAAGACATCACGTCCGCGTATAGACTCCTCGTAGCTTACTGCAAACTCTCCGTCAGAGAAGCGTGTCTTTTGCATCTTGCCGAGAGGGCAACCAAGGCTCTGGCAGATTTTCTCTGCAAGGTATTGTGTGGCAGAGCCAGAGAATACCATAAAATTCTTTGAATCAGTCATTGCTGTACTGTTATAGTTTAGAATTATTTATTGAAGATTTTCGTTCTTGTTAGCGTTTCGGTGTCTGATATTTCTCCTGACGGAATTACTTCGCCAGCTTCTTCAGACGATGGAAGTGTTCGATGAGCTCTTTATAATCGGTCTGTTGGTGTATGTCAAAACGGTTCCAGAGGTCACCGCAGATAACAACACCCCCGAAACCCTCGTCGGCAGCCCATCTGATGTTGTCGGTATTCATACCGCCCATGGCATAGACATGCTTGTCTATGAGCCCTTGTCGTGATGCTTCATGAATCTGCACAGCATTGAAGTCTGCTTTTATCTCGGGGCGTAAAGTGCAGTCGAAGATGTTGTGCAGGAAGACATACTCACTGTGTTTCCTCATGTCTCTCAGCTCGCTGAGGTTGCTGCAGCTACGGCTTATCTTGCCCTTATATCCCTGAGGAATTTCGTCGGCTGTCGTGTTAAGATGTATGCCGGCAAGGTCGAACTCCTGCTTCATATAATAATGTTCGTGGACAACTATCTTATTATGGTAGTCATCGGGTATGAGAGAAAGCAGGCGCTCAAAGTACAGAGGCTCAGAGCCAGGCTTGTAGAGGTGCAACAAATCAAGTCCTTCGTCAAAGAGGGTAGTGATAATCTTATCCTCTTCGACAAAGAATTCAGGTCGTGATAATATGATGAGTTTCATTTGTACTGTCGTAATTTGTTGCAAAGTTATGAAAAAAACGCCAAATGACCAACGTCTTCAATGCTAAATATTAATAATTAGCATAAATTTAGTTTTATGTCAATCGCTCAACGTCGTTTCCTCTTGTCGCGTATCGGTTTGCCGTCAGGGCCGAAATTTGGATTGTATGATGATTTCTGGCTGTTGTTATGACGATGGTTTTGTTCGTTTCTTGAGTTATGAGTATGTTCTGCTTTGTGCCTGTCAGGCTGCTCCTTAGGCCTGTTGTTGTAGCATGGAGGCATCCCAGCATATAGCGCCTTGATGAGGTCGGGACGCCCGATGCGTTTGAGGCTTTGCTCTATCTTGCGTCGTTCTTCGGGCTTATACCAGAAGAAGAACTGCCGTTGCTCAAGCTTCTCGGCCTGTGTCTTTGCCGACTGCACAGGTTTGAGGGTATAAGGATCATACCCTGTGTACCACGTCTCGGTAGATACTGTCATCGGAGTAGGTGTGAAGTCCTGCACCTGCTCAAGATGGAAGTCCATCTGCTTGGTGAGTACAGCGAGCTCTGCCATATCTTCTGCCTTGCATCCCGGGTGGCTACTAATAAAATAAGGTATAATCTGCTGGTTGAGGTTCTCCTCTCGGCAGATGCGGTCGAATATGCGCTTGAAATCACGGAACTGCTTGAACGATGGCTTGCGCATGAGGCGCAGCACGCGGTCGGAAGTGTGTTCCGGCGCTACCTTCAGTCGTCCGCTTACATGTCGCTTTATCAGCTCGCGGGTGTATTCGCGTGCGGCAGCGTTTGTCTTCTCGTCTTTCGACTGATGAAGCAGCAAGTCATAGCGTACTCCCGAGCCGATGAAGCTTTTCTTCATGCCAGGAAGAGCATCGACGGCACGATAGATATCGAGCAGCCGGCTATGGTCGGTGTTGAGATTAGGGCATATCTGCGGATGAATGCATGATGGCCGTTTGCATGCCTCACAAGCCTTCTTGTTCTTGCCCTCCATGCCGTACATATTCGCTGACGGTCCACCGAGGTCAGACAGATATCCCTTGAAGTCAGGATGTTGCATGACTTCCTTGACCTCACGCAGAATGTTCTCCTTCGAGCGACATGTTATGAACTTGCCCTGATGGGCAGAGATGGTACAGAAAGCACATCCTCCGAAGCATCCACGATGGATATTCACCGACAGCTTTATCATATCGTATGCGGGAATGCGCTTGCCTTTGTATTTTGGATGAGGCAGACGTGTATATGGCAAGTCATGAGAGCGGTCGAGCTCTTCGGTAGTCATCGTGGGGTAGGGAGGGTTCACGACAGCATACATGCCGTCAACCTCCTGCAGCAGACGCTGTGCATGAATGCTGTTTGACTCTTCCTCTATGTGCCGGAAATTCTCCGCCTCCGCTTTTTTGTTCCGCAGACATTCTTCGTGCGAATGCAGCACTATGTCATCCTCACCGATACCTCCTGGGATGTCTTCCTCCTTGCACAGGAATACCGTCTGAGGCAGAGTGCGGACCTCGTCGATAGAGAGCCCTGACGCTAAGAGACGTGCCAACTCCGTGTTAACACGCTCACCCATGCCGTAAGTTATCAAGTCTGCTCCCGAGTCGCATAGTATGCACTTCTGCAACGAGTCTTTCCAGTAGTCGTAATGTGTGAGTCGTCGCATAGAAGCCTCTATGCCTCCGAGAATGACGGGTACGTCGGGGTATAGCTGTTTGAGTATCTTCGTATATACAATGGTGGGATACTCCGGACGACAGTCATGTCGCCCATCGGGCGAATAAGCATCTTCTGAGCGCAAACGTCGGTTGGCTGTGTACTTATTAACCATCGAATCCATGCATCCTGGTGCAACGGCAAAGAATAGCCGAGGCTGTCCTAACTTCTTGAAGTCACGATAATCTCCATGCCAGTCAGGTTGCGGAACGATAGCGACGCGATAACCCTCAGCCTCAAGAGTACGCCCTATGACGGCCGCCCCGAATGAAGGGTGGTCGACATAGGCATCGGCTGAGAAGATGATTATATCGACATAGTCCCATCCCCTCAGTTCGAGTTCTTTCTTTGTCGTAGGAAGAAAATCCGTCAGCTGTGGCATATTTATTCAGATATCTTATGGCGTAACATGTTTGTTACTAACGTCTTAGGTGGACGCTGTTGTCCTGTCGCACTCTCATTGGCATCGCTTGGAGAAAGCGCAGGTAACATGCGGTTCGCTAATTGGTAGCACTTGACCCGCTAATTGGTAGCATCTGAGCGAAAATTTACTAGTAAATTATTCGTCACTTGCTACCTCTTGCTCAGAGACCTCATCAGAATAGAGGAGAATGAGGTTATGAAGGCCGATGGCTTTCATATTAGGATGGTAGATGACATCAAAGCAGAGGTTCATGAGATCCTTGTCGTTGGTGCCTTCGTTCTCAAGAAGCGAGCGGACATTAAGGCGGAGCTTCTCAAGTACAGACTCCTCGATGATGCCCGTCGAATCAATGAGATTGCGGAAGAGCTGATACTTCTTGATTGTTTCAAGATGCTGGGCTGTAACCTCTATGCTTCGGGTGCCCGACTGGTTTGTTATTATCTTCATATGTGTTTAATTACGATTTACGGATTACATGTTGCTTAGTTACTTTTTCTGTTGAACGGAAGCCGGCTGTGTCTGCTGCTCGGTAGGCACGAGGAAGTCCATGATGCGCTGCATCAAAGCCTTGCGGTCGTTGACATCCTTGATACATTCAAACGGGAAGCCCATAGCTACCGTGCGAACCTTGCTGTCAGCATACTTTACTGCAGCGGCATTTCCGTCGGCGTATTCCATAAGCGGCTGAGTCGTAAGCTGTTGCGACTTGTCTGATGGTGTGATTATGTCGGATGCTACGGATGCATAGTGATCGGCATTGACATGACGGAAAACGGATGCGCTGAGGTCACCGCAGTGAACGATGTCGGTAAGGCTGTCGGTGCGGAACGCCAGTGAGTCGCGGTCAACACCGCCGTGAGCGATGTGCAGCGTCTTAGCCAGCCATTCGGCTTCCTCGGGTTTCTGCATGTCTGATGTGATGTACGAGCCGCTGGCAAGAATGGCTCCGCCCTTGTCAGCGTATGCTGTCAGCGTTCGCTGTACGGCAGGTGTGAACGATTTGTAATGTACGAGCGAGTGTCCGTCGTCCTTCTCGTTACCGAGGATAACGTCAACAAGTGCGTAACCGTCAAGTTTCGTTGTCTCGTCGATGGCATCCGACGACATGCTCAGGATGTTATAGTCGCCACTTTTCCCGATAGCTTCGGCGTGTGCAGAGGCATAGTTGAAGTCATTGCCGGCAGTAAATCTGCCCAGCAGGTCGTCATTAGTATAGCCCAGGCCGTGTGACTTCCCTGCCTGTGACTTGTCAAAGCAAACCTGATGACCCACCCATGCTGGTGTCTTGCCGTACGACAAACCGATGTCGTCATCAAGGTCGAAGCCGCACGATGACTCTGTCTCAACGACCGTCGGAGACGAGAGACGGTGGAAGGAGTTGACTATCATGACCGTCTTCTTAGCCTTCGGATTATACATCGCCACAAGTTCCTCGGTGGGGAAACTCTCGCCACCGGCATTTACTGCGGTAACCCTGAAGCGATAAAGCTTGTTTGACTGAAGGACAATGGTATATTCCGAACTCTTGACATTGCGACCATTATCGTAGCCGCGTTCGCCTATGCTGGTGTACACATTGTATGACTCGGTAGTCGCTGTTATCTCGTTAGGGTCGTTGTTAGGTTCCCATTTCAGCTTCAGAACGTTGGCACGCACCTTGGTGATGGAGAATTTTTGCGGTGCGAGAGGTGATACGACAGCTTTCTTGCCGTTCATGCGGGCAAGATATTTCAGTATCGTCTTATATACGGCACGTGCAAAGACAAACTTGAAATAAGGGTCATGGCCGAGCTTCATGTCAGGGAAATTCTCGTGAGACATTGTCTCAAGGATTGCCGACGGCTGAGCTGGCAGGCGCGTCTCGCTATAGTTACGGTCCCAGACATCGCGCGCTTCCCATGTGCCGAACTGCTTCTGCACCTCGCGTGTGACATTATATAAAAGGTCACATGCGAAGTCGAACGACTTCCCGCGTGAGGCCCCCGATGCAAGTTTCTTGCTGTTAAAGTCGCTGGTGCATATTGTAAGTGTTCCGAAGACAGACTTGAAGTCGCGCTGATAGCCGGCATCGCTGTGTACGCCCAGCTGCAGTTCGAGTGGCACACGGCCTGTCATTGCCGAGCCTTTCAGTACGTTTATCTGTGCTACCGGCACACGAGCCACGCTGTCGGCGATAGCGCGGGCCGTGCTGTCAATAGCGGCAAGTCCTGCGCTGTCAAGTTCGAGGTTTAGCTTCGCGATACTGTCAAGATACTCCTTTGCGGCTGCCTCTGCCATCGTCGTAGTGTCCATCTCAGCCACGTTCTGCTTGCCTGATTTCTCGGTTGGGTTTGTCACAGAACCGTAAGAGAGCCAGTTAGACATCAACGAGCGAGTGTTTATGTCATCGCCATAGTCATCCTGTCCGCCCTTTGAGCATACTGCAGCACGCGGACCGCCGGAGAACTGTGCCCAATAGCGTGAGCACTCCATTGCCCGTGGCAGATGACTGGTGCGTCCGGCCGGTTCGTGATTGCCCATACCGCCTCCGACGCGTACAGCATATGTTGTGCTG